>OCOY01000006.1_pt1 | contig 83356 bp, 78 predicted proteins | sample 1494131 | NCBI WGS metagenome assembly OCOY01 (sample SAMEA3275523, study PRJEB22092) | marine metagenome | biome: ENVO:00000039; feature: ENVO:00002042; material: ENVO:00002010 | collected 2014-06-21T17:05:00+00 | depth 1 m | reverse complement strand
TGCCTGCTGGCCAAGTCTATTGTGTTTAACCCGTCAGAGCCCTTTCCCCAAGCCCCATCGCGCGGTATACAACAGTATGCGAATGACATTGACCGAGCATTACGACGCCCAAACCGCTGCCGGAGCCCTGCGCCCCGACGCAGGCCAGCGCGCGCTTTTGCCTGCGCTGGAAGACTTGCGGCTTTGGCTTGAACAAAACGCGGCGCGCAAGGTTGGTCTGTTTGCGGGCCTGTTTGCCAAGCCGGTTGTGCCGCCAAAGGGGCTTTACCTTTGGGGCGGGGTCGGGCGGGGCAAGTCGATGCTGATGGATCTGTTCTTTCAGCAGACCGAGATCACTCAGAAACGCCGCGTGCATTTCCACGCCTTTATGCAAGAGCTGCACCACGCCCTGCATTTGGCGCGCCAAACCGGTGTGGACGATGCGCTTGCGCCTGTGGCCGCGGCCCTGACCCGCGATCTGCGGCTGCTGGCCTTTGACGAGATGCAGATCACCGATATCACCGATGCGATGATCGTTGGGCGGCTGTTTGAAAAGCTGTTGGCGGCGGGGGTTGTGATTGTTGTCACCTCAAACCGGCCACCGGAAGATTTGTACAAGAACGGCCTGAACCGGGCGCTGTTCCTGCCGTTTATTGCGGTGCTGAATGATCGGCTGAATGTGGTCGAGATTGAGAGCCGCGAAGATTATCGCCAGCACCGTCTGACCGGCGCGCAAACCTATTTTCACCCCGCAGGCACGGCGCGCGCGGCGATCAGCGCGATTTGGTCTGACCTGACCGGCAATGCCGCCGGCACGCCGTTGCGCCTGACCGTCAACAACCGCAGCACGGAACTGCCGCGCTTTGCCAATGGCATCGGCCGCGCCAGCTTTTGGGATCTTTGCGCCAAACCGCTTGGCCCTGCCGATTTTCTGGCGATTGCGGCAGCGGTGCGGGTGCTGATCTTGGAAGATGTGCCGCAGCTTTCTGCCAGCAATTACAACGAGGCCAAGCGCTTTGTGACGCTGATCGACGCCTTATACGAGGCGAAAACGCGGCTGATCATCTCGGCCGCTGACGAGCCGGAACGGCTTTACTCTGAAGGCACCGGCAGCTTTGAATTCGAACGCACCGCTTCGCGTCTGCGCGAGATGCAGGGCGCGGATTGGGGCGAAGAGGCCTAGCCCCAGACCTGCCACAGCAATCGCAGCGCCAGCGCGGTCGAGGTGACCACCAGCAGCGGTTTGATCAGCCGCGCCCCGATCCGCATCGCAAGTTTCGCGCCCAAGGCAGCGCCTGCAATCTGTGCAGCCGCCATCGCAAGGCCAACGCCCCACCAAATACCGCCGCCTGCGGCAAAGACCAAAAGGCTGCCAAAGTTCGAGGCAAAGTTCAGCATCTTGGTATGGGCTGTAGCTTTCAACACACCAAAGCCCGCCAGCATGACAAAGCCCAGCATGTAAAAGCTGCCCGCACCGGGGCCGAAAAAGCCGTCATAGGCCGCAACCATCGGCACGGCGGTAAAGGTGAAAACCGCCGGTTTGATCCGCTGAATGCGGTCGGCATCGGTCAATCCGGGTTTCAGGGCAAAGAACAGCGCCACCGCCACCAGCACCACCGGCATGATGATGCGCAGCGTATCGGCGGGCATCAGATGCGCCACCATCGCGCCCCCCGCCCCCGCCAGCCCCGCCACCGCCGCCATGCCCAATTGTTGCAAGGGTTTCACATGGCCCGCGCGGGCATAGCTGACCACGGCTGTCGCCGCGCCAAAACTGCCTTGCAATTTATTGGTCGCCAAAGCCTCGATCGGCGAGGCCCCCGCCAGCAGCAGCACCGGAACCGTGATCAGGCCACCACCACCCGCAATGGCATCGACAAAGCCCGCCAAAAACGCCGCACAGACCAAAAGCACAACAAGATGGGTGGCAATTTCGAACATTGCAGCTCTCCAAAGAAAGGGGCAGGCGGTCTGATCTGTCGCGCAGCAGACGCCAAGATCACAAAGCCTATTTCGCCAAGATAAACCAGCGCATTAGGCGACGAAGGCTTCGCGCGCATAGCCTTGCAGATATAAAAGCGCTGTCAGATCGCCGTGGTTGATGCGCAGATCGCATTCGGCCTGCACGCTGGGCTTGGCATGCAGCGCCACCCCCGCGCCTGCCAGCCCCAGCATGCCCAGATCATTGGCGCCATCGCCCACCGCAATTGCCTGATCCGGGGTGATCCCCAAGCGGGCCGAGATCTCTTGCAAGGCCTGCACCTTGGCCGCCCGCCCCAAGATCGGCGTGGCCACGGTGCCGGTCAGAACGCCCGCCTCGATCTGCAAAGTATTGGCGCGGTTTTCGTCAAAGCCCAAGACCGCCGCAATCGCCGCGGTAAAGGCGGTAAAGCCGCCCGAAACCAGCGCTGCGGTGCCGCCATTGGCCTTCATCGTCGCGACCAAGGTCTTGCCCCCCGGCATCAGCGTGATGCGGTCGCGAATGACGGTTGCAATCACCGCCTCGGGCAGGCCTTTCAGCAGGCCGACCCGTTCGCGCAGCGCCTCCTCGAAATCCAGCTCGCCGTTCATCGCCCGCGCGGTGATCCCGGCCACATGCGCGCCAACGCCTGCTTCATCGGCCAGCTCGTCGATGCATTCCTGTTGGATCATCGTGCTGTCCATATCGGCGATCAGCAACTGTTTGCGCCGCCCCGCTGCGGCTTGGATCGCCAGATCCACGCCGATGCCCTGCAGACCCTGCCAGACATCCCAACGATTCGCAGGCATCGCCTGCAGCGGAAATTCCGCCGCCACGCCGGGGTCGAGCCACAGCGCATCGCCGCCGCCCCAAGCATTGCGCAGGCTTTCCACTGTGACACGGTCAAGCACAGGGCGGGCGGGGTTGGTCAGTAATGTGGCAATAAACATGGGCAAGTTTCCGATAGTGGAGGCATGCGTCGCAAATCGCACGCGATGCGCCGCAATACCGCGCTTTTCCGGCTTGTGCCAGCCGCGATCCAAGCGTAACCCCCGCGGTGGGACACCCTTCCCCAACGAAGGGCAAATATCTGTGAGGATACTATGGCTGATCTATCCGCTCCGGCAACGCGCCCGGCGAATCCACGTTTTTCGTCCGGCCCCTGCGCCAAAATCCCCCATTACACCCTTGATATGCTTGGCGATGCGCCCTTGGGCCGCTCGCACCGCGCAACCGTTGGCAAGGCCAAGCTGCGCGAAGCCATTGACCTGACACGCGAAATTCTGGGCCTGCCCGATGATTACCGCATCGGCATCGTGCCGGGTTCGGATACCGGCGCTGTCGAAATGGCGATGTGGTCGCTTTTGGGCGCGCGTCCGGTCGAGATGCTGGCTTGGGAAAGCTTTGGCGAAGGCTGGGTCACCGATGTCGTCAAACAGCTGAAGCTGGACGCGAAGGTGAAAATCGCCCCCTATGGTCAGATCGTCGATCTTGCGACCGTAGATTTCAATTCTGACGTTGTGTTCACCTGGAACGGCACCACCTCGGGCTGCCGCCTGCCGAACGCCGACCTGATCCCCGCCGATCGCCAAGGCCTGACCATTTGCGACGCCACCTCGGCGGCCTTCGCGATGCAGCTTGATTGGTCGAAACTGGATGTCACCACTTTCTCTTGGCAAAAAGTGCTGGGCGGCGAAGGTGCGCATGGCATGATCATCCTGTCGCCGCGCGCTGTCGAGCGGCTGGAAACCTATACCCCCGCTTGGCCGCTGCCAAAGATTTTCCGCATGACCTCGAAGGGCAAGCTGATCGAGGGGATTTTTGTTGGCGAAACCATCAACACGCCGTCGATGCTGGCGGTTGAAGATTATCTGGTCTCGCTGAAATGGGCGAAATCGGTGGGCGGGCTTCAGGGTCTGGTCGACCGCGCCACCGCCAATGCGCAAGTGGTCTGGGATTTCTGCGCGCAGAACCCATGGCTGCAAAATCTGGCCGAGACGGCTGAAATCGCCTCGACCACCAGCGTTTGCCTTAAGTTCAACGATCCCCGCATCAAAGACGGCGCAGCTTTTGCCAAGGCTGTCGCCAAGCGGCTGGAAAAGGCCGAGGTCGCCTATGACATCGGCGCCTATCGCGACGCGCCTGCGGGCCTGCGGATCTGGTGCGGCTCGACGGTGGAAACCGCCGATGTGGCGGCGCTGATGCCTTGGCTCGCGCATGCGTTTCAGGCTGAAATCGCAGCCCAAGCTTAAATGATCGGTCGGGGCCAGCCCCCGATCCTTCCAACCCATCAGGCGGGCGATCCCCGCCACCACTCCCCCATTTCAAAGGATAGTCTCATGGCTCCTCGCGTTCTTGTTTCCGACGAACTTTCTGAAACCGCCGTTCAAATCTTCCGCGACCGGGGCGTCGAGGTCGATTACATGCCAAAACTTGGCAAAGACAAAGACGCGCTGGCCGCGATCATCGACCAATATGACGGCCTTGCGATTCGTTCGGCCACCAAAGCCACCGAAAAACTGCTGGCCGCTGCGACCCGCCTGAAAGTGATCGGCCGCGCCGGTATCGGCGTTGATAACGTCGACATTCCAGCGGCCTCGAAAAAAGGCGTGATCGTGATGAACACGCCCTTCGGCAACTCGATCACCACCGCCGAACATGCCATCGCCATGATGTTCGCCGCCGCCCGCCAACTGCCCGAAGCCAATGCCTCCACCCATGCCGGCAAATGGGAAAAGTCGAAATTCATGGGGGTCGAGCTTTACAACAAAACCCTCGGCGTGATCGGTGCGGGCAATATCGGCGGCATCGTCTGTGATCGTGCCATCGGTCTGCATATGAAGGTCGTGGCCTATGACCCCTTCCTGTCGGAAGAGCGGGCAAAAACCCTTGGCGTCACCAAGGTCGAGCTTGACGAGCTGCTGGCGCGCGCCGATTTCATCACCCTGCATGTGCCGCTGACCGATAAGACCCGCAATATCCTTTCGGCCGAAAACATCGCCAAAACCAAAAAGGGCGTGCGCATCATCAACTGCGCCCGTGGCGGTCTGATCGACGAAAAAGCCTTGGCCGCCGCCCTGACCTCGGGCCATGTCGCAGCCGCCGCTCTGGATGTGTTCGAAGTCGAACCCGCCACCGAAAACCCGCTGTTCAACCTGCCCAATGTGGTCTGCACCCCACACCTTGGCGCTGCCACCACCGAAGCGCAGGAAAACGTCGCCCTGCAAGTGGCCGAACAAATGTCCGACTATCTGCTGACGGGCGCTGTGCAAAACGCGCTGAACATGCCCAATGTCACCGCCGAAGAAGCCGCCGTCATGGGGCCTTGGATCAAACTAGCCAGCCATCTGGGCGCCTTCATCGGCCAAATGACCGAAGAGCCGATCAAGGCGATCAACATCCTCTACGATGGCTCGGTCGCCGAGATGAACCTTGCAGCCCTCAACTCCGCGGTGATCGCGGGCGTGCTGAAAACCCAAAACCCGGATGTAAACCTGGTCTCAGCCCCGATCGTGGCCAAAGACAAAGGCATCCAAATCTCGACCACCCGCCAAGATAAAACCGGCACCTTCGACGCCTATATCAAAGTCACCATGGTCACCGATCAACGCGAACGCTCGGTTGCCGGCACCTGCTTCTCAGATGAAAAACCCCGCTTCATCCAGATCAAGGGCATCAATATCGACGCCGAAATCGGCGAACATATGCTCTATACCACCAACGAAGACGTTCCCGGCATCATCGGCCTCTTGGGTATGACCATGGGCAAAAACGGCGTCAACATCGCCAACTTTACCCTCGGCCGCTCGGGCGTCGGCCAAGACGCCATCGCCATCCTCTACCTTGATCAGGCGCTTGACACCAAAGTCATCGACACGCTGGAATCCACCGGCATGTTCCAATCGGTCAAGGCGCTGCAATTCGACGTCGCCTAAACGTCACTTGCACTTTCATCTTGGCGTAAATATCCCACGGGGGGTGCGGGGGGCGTGAAGCCCCCCGCGCTTTGCATAAAGGCCAGAGCCATGAGAACCTATGCCATCGGTGATATCCACGGCCATCTTGATCTCTTGCAGCAGGTCCACGCTTGGATCGCGGCTGATATCGCCCAACACGGCCCCGCCCCCGTGGTGCATATCGGCGATCTGGTCGATCGCGGTGCCAACAGCCGCGGCGTGATCGACTATCTGTCACAGGGCATTGCCGCGGGCCAAGATTGGGTGGTGCTCAAAGGCAACCATGACCGCATGTTCAGCCTGTTTCTCACCGACCCAGCGGCGCAAGACCCGCGCCTGCGCAGTGATCTCAGCTATCTGCATCCGCGCATTGGCGGCGGCGCGACGCTGGCCTCATATGGGGTGCAAAACGCCTCTGACCGTCCGATTGCCCCGGTCCACCGCGACGCCATCGCTGCCGTACCGCAAGCGCATCGCGATTTTCTGCACGCTCTGCCCACCAGCTTTCAGCGCGGCGAGGTGTTGTTTTGCCACGCAGGCATCCGCCCCGGCGTCGCCTTTGCCGATCAGACCGAAGACGATCTGACCTGGATTCGTCACGACTTTCTGGATGATCCCCGCGACCACGGCGCCTTGATCGTGCATGGCCACACCGCCATCGATGCGCCCACCCATTATGGCAACCGGTTGAACATCGACTCGAGTGCGGCCTATGGCGGCCCGCTTTCGGTGGTGGTGCTGGAAGGCCGGCAGGTGTTTCACCTCAAAGACGGCCAGCGCCACCCCCTGCTTCCGCAGGCCTAGCGGTTCATCGCCGGCAGATTGGCAAGCGCCAGCAGCGTCAGCGCCGCTGTCACAGCGCTCCCCAGCCAAAAAAAACCGTGCGCACCCAAGGCCACCAGAAAGGGCGCGACCAGAAGCGGCAGCGCAATACCCCCCGCCAAACCCGCCGAGATGATCGCAGGCGCCACCCAAGGATGATCGCCCATCTTATGGCTGGCGGTGACATATCCGGTTGGGAAAAACATCCCCGCAAAAAAGCCCAGCGCCACAAAACAAGGCCCCGCAGCCAATGCCGCCGCGCCAAGGCAAGACAGGCTTGCCCCCGCCATTGCCAGCGTGAACAGGGTGAAAGACGGCAACACATGCGCCACAAAACTTAAACTCACCCGCGCCGCCAGAAAGGCCAGAAAAAACGCTGAAAGCCATTGCGCTGCATGGGTTTCGCTTTCGCCCGCCTTGATCAGCGCAGCAGGGCCAAGCCCGATCACGCTGGCCTCGATGCCAATCGCGATCAGCGCAAAACCCAGCATCGGCCAATGTGGTTTGAAAGCGGTTGCGCCTTGGCTTGCGCTGACCGCCTCTGCCCCGCCCGCAGCCCCAGCCGCCAAGGCCAAAGCGGCGGCAAGTGCGGCACAAACCGCAAAGGCCAGCACCGGATCATTGCCCAGCGCCACAAACACCAAGGGCGCGCCAATCGCGCCAATGCCAAAGGTTGCATTCAACAGGCTGACCATCGCAGGCCCACGCTGCCCAAAGGCCCGCAGCATCCGCGGATTAAACACCACCGTCGCAGCACCGTAGCCTGCGCCAAACACCAGCCCGCCCAGCAGCGCCACGCTCCAACCCGCGCCAGTGGCCAAAAGCGCTGCCCCCAGCGCCATCAGCACCACGACCACACGCGGCGTCACAAAGCGCCCCCAGACAAACATCGCGCCAACGCCAAAGGCGCAGCCGATCCAATGTGCCGAAACCAAGAGCCCCGCCGTGCCCAAACCGATGTCGTAAGCGCGGGCATAGACCGGCAAGGCAGGCCCATAGAGCGACTGCCCCGCGCCCATCAAAATAAAGGTTAAAACGCCGACACAGAGCAGCGCCGCATGGGTTCTCATCAACGCGCGCATATGGGCTCCTGTCTGCGACGCGCAAGCTCTCCACTGCCCGCGCGTCCCTGTCAACGGCTTGCTGTATAGAGCAGAATCTTGGCGAATGTCTTGCCCAAGAAAGCAACGCTTTGGGCGCATCGCAGCTGTCTGTGCGATGCGTCCAAAGTGTGCAAATCGTCGATGCAGATCTTAGGCGTCCAGATGTTCCACTGAAAGCGCATTGGCTTGAATGAACTCGCGGCGGGGTTCGACGACATCGCCCATCAGTTTGGTGAAGATGTCGTCGGCCTCGGCCAGATCGTCGATTTTCACCTGAAGCAGGGTGCGCGCTTCGGGGTCCAGCGTGGTTTCCCACAGCTGTTCAGGGTTCATCTCGCCCAAACCTTTATAGCGTTGCAGCGACAGGCCTTTTTCGCCCTCGGCCAGCACCGATTTCAACAGTTCGATCGGGCCATGCACCATCTGTTCGCGGTCTTTGCGGATCAGACGGGCAGGGTCGCGGTAATGGCCGCGGGTGTCCTTGGACACGGCTGCCAAACGCCGCGCCTCGCCCGAGCGCAGCACAGCACCGTCCAGCGTGCGCAATTCCTCGACACCGCGCAGAACCCGCGACAGGCGGATGCCGTGATCTTGGGTGATGCGGCCGGTCCAACCTTTTTCGTATTCGGCAGCGATCAGGTTCAGACGCTTGGCCACAGTATCGGCAACGCCCTGCAAATCCCCACCCAGACTTTCGGCGTCAAAGGCACCGGCAAGCGCTGCCTGTTCCAGAATGCCGCGTGGATAATGCGTGGGGAAGGCATCCAGAATGCGGCGGAACTGCCGCGCGCCTTCCACCACCCGCGCCAGATCGGCGCCGGCGATTTCCTCACCCGTCGGCAGACGCAGAACGGCGCCGTCTACGCCCATCTCGATCAGGTAATCTTCCAAGGCGGCTTGGTCTTTCAGGTAAACCTCGGACTTGCCACGCGCGACCTTATAAAGCGGCGGCTGCGCGATATAAAGAAAGCCCGCCTCGATCAGCTGCGGCATTTGCCGGAAGAAAAAGGTCAACAGCAGGGTGCGAATATGCGCGCCGTCAACGTCAGCATCGGTCATGATGATGATCTTGTGATAGCGCAGCTTGGCCAGATTGAACTCGTCGCGACCAATGCCGGTGCCCATTGCCGTGATCAGCGTGCCGATCTCTTGGCTGGCCAGCATCCGGTCAAAGCGCGCGCGCTCGACGTTCAGGATCTTACCCCGCAGCGGCAGCACCGCTTGGTTTGACCGCGAGCGCCCCTGTTTCGCCGATCCACCAGCCGAATCGCCCTCGACCAGGAAAAGCTCGGCCTTGGAGGCATCTTTTTCCTGACAATCAGCCAGCTTTCCGGGCAGGTTCGACACATCCAGCGCCGATTTGCGCCGCGTCAATTCGCGCGCCTTACGCGCGGCTTCGCGGGCCAAGGCGGCCTCGACGATCTTGCCGACGATGATCTTGGCATTGGCGGGGTTTTCTTCAAACCATTCCGACAGCTTTTCGTTCACCAGATTTTCAACCGCCGGACGCACCTCGGAAGACACCAGCTTGTCTTTGGTCTGGGACGAGAATTTCGGGTCCGGCACTTTGACCGACAACACGCAGGTCAGACCTTCGCGCGCATCATCGCCGGTGAAATCGACCTTTTCTTTCTTCGCAATGCCCGAAGACTGCGCATAGGCGTTGATGGTGCGGGTCAGCGCGCCGCGCATGCCTGCAAGGTGGGTGCCGCCGTCGCGCTGCGGGATATTGTTGGTAAAGGGCAGCACCATTTCATTGTAGCTGTCGTTCCACCACATCGCGACTTCAACGGTGATGCCGTTGCGCTCGCCGATCATATAGATCGGCTCTGCCATGATCGAGGTTTTCGAGCGGTCGATATATTTCACATATTCGCGCACGCCGCCCTCGTAGAACAGCTCGGTCCGCAGGGGCTCAGCGGGGCGTTCGTCTTCCACGATGATCCGCACACCCGAGTTCAAAAACGCCAATTCGCGCAGGCGGTTTTCCAGCGTCTTAAAGCTGAACTCTAGGTTCGAGAAGGTACCTTCAGCATGGTTGGTCTTGGCCGAGGCAAGAAAGCGCACTTGGGTGCCGCGCTGGCCCGGGGCAGGGCCAACCTCATGCACATGGGTGACGCATTCGCCATGCTCAAAACGCGCGTTATATTCGATGTCGTTGCGCCAAACCGTCAGCTCCAGCCATTCCGACAAGGCATTCACAACCGAAACACCAACGCCGTGCAAACCGCCCGAAACCTTATAGGCATTGCCGGAATCATCGGTGTTGTTGAACTTACCGCCCGCATGCAGCTGGGTCATAATGACCTCTGCCGCCGAGACGCCCTCTTCCTTGTGGATGTCGACAGGGATGCCGCGACCGTTGTCACGCACCGAAACCGAGCTGTCAGCGTGAATTTTCACATTTACTGCCGTTGCATGGCCCGCCAGCGCCTCGTCGATGCCGTTATCGACAACTTCGTAAACCATATGGTGCAGACCCGAGCCATCATCGGTATCGCCGATATACATGCCAGGACGCTTGCGAACAGCCTCTAAGCCTCTGAGAACTTTGATAGAATCGGCGCCATAAGATTCTGGCTTATTGGGCTCATTGGCCATGTGCTCTGCACCCCTTGAATTGCTATGAATTTATAACGTTTCAAAGGGGGATTGTCACGCCTTCGACACAAGATTTAGCGGTTAAGTCAGGGAAATCACCGCTCCAACCCCGATCAGCAGTGTGCCCGAAACCAGATTAAGCCGGCGGATGCTGCGGGGCGAAGACAGCAATTGTCGCGCCCGATCCAGAAACAGCGCAAGGCACAGGTTTCCCATCATCGGCACGATGGCAGAGACCAATAAAATCGCAACAATATCCCAGCCCTGCACGCGGCTAAGATCGAAAAACCCTGGCAAAACACCCATATAGAACAAGATCGCCTTTGGGTTGCCAATCACTGCCGCCACGCCCACCATAAAGCCCGCCCACATCCCAGGCTTGGTCATACGGCTGTCTGCACTGGGGGCTGCCGCCGGTTTGCGGATCAACAGCACCCCCATGACCACAAAAATCACCGCCGCCAGCAGACGCAGCATGTGCAGAAAATCGCCATAGACCGACAGAATCCAGGTCAGCCCAAAGATCGCAGTCAGCGGCCACAGCAGATCGCCCAAGGCAACCCCAATCGCCAAGGGCCAAGCGCTTGCAAAACCGCCCGACAAGGCCCGCGCCGTCAGCGCCACCCAAACCGGCCCCGGCACCATCCACAACAAAACCGACCCACCCGCATAAAGCAGAATCTCATGAAGCGTGATGGTCATGCGGTGATCCTCGAACTGCCGTGGTTTTCGGCGACTGTAAGGGTTTGCGCGCGCTTGCCAAGATGCTCAAAAAGCGAGGCCTCAGTGCCCGTCATCAGCGCCTGCGCCCCCAAGGCACAAAGCTCGTCATAAAGCGCCGCGCGCCGCGCAGGGTCAAGATGGGCTGCCACCTCATCCAACAACAAAACCGGCGCCGCCCCCAGATCCGCGGCCAGCGCGCGGGCATTGGCCAAGATCAGGCTGATCAACAAAGCCTTCTGCTCGCCGGTCGAACATTGATCCGCCCGCGCGCCCTTGGCCACATAGACCGCCGTCAGATCAGCGCGGTGCGGCCCCACCAAGGTCCGCCCCGCCGCCATATCGCGGCGCCGGTTCTGGGCCAGAGCCTGCGCCAGATCCTCCATGGCGGCCTCGCCCTCCGGCCCGGTCAAAGCCAGATCCGCGCGCGGAAACAGCGTCTCCGCCCCCTCTTGCGCCGCCGCCAGTCGCGCCAAAGCCAGCTGGCGGTTGGCCTCAATCTGCGTCCCCGCCTGCACCATCTGCGCCTCAAGCGCTGCATACCAATGCGGATCGCTCACCTGATCTTTCAACAATCGGTTGCGGTCGCGCATGGCTTTTTCATAAGCCAAAACCGCCTCGGCATGGTCAGGCGCAAAAGACAGCGTCATGCGGTCCAAAAACCGCCGCCGCCCCTCGGCCGCCTCAATCCACAAACGATCCATCGCGGGCACCAGCCACAACACCCGGGTGATCCGCCCCAGCGCAGATTGAGGTGCGGCCTTATCGTCAATCCGCAAGGCACGGCTTTCCCCCGCCTCGGCCCAAGTCTCGATGCTATGCGCGGCGCCAAAGCCATGGATGCCTGCAGAAATCTTCCAGCCGATGTTCTCTGGTCGCCGCGCAATCTCATCCGTCGCAGCCCGCCGCATGCCACGCCCCGGTGACAACAATGAAACTGCTTCCAAAATATTGGTCTTGCCAGCCCCATTCGCCCCGACAATCGCCACAGGCCGGCCGTCAAATTCGATCCGCGCCGCCTGATGGCTGCGAAAATGCGATAGGTTCAGCGAAGAGATGGCCAAGCCGCCCACGCTTTCCCCTTTCATCTTGGCGTAAATATCCTCGGGGGTCCGGGGGGCGAGCCCCCCGGCGTGGGCTTAGACGCGCATCGGCATCACAACATAGACCGCCGAGGTGTCATTGCCTTCGCGCATCAAGGTCGGATCGGCCGAAGAGTTAAACAAAAACACCGCATTCTCGCGATCAACCTGGCTGGCAATTTCCAGCAAATATTTCGCGTTAAAGCCGATCTCCAGATGTTCGTCCGAATAGGCCACCGCAAGCGTTTCCTCGGCCGCCCCTGAATCTGGCGCATTGACCGACAGCACCAGACGGTCTTCGTCCAAGCTCAGTTTCACCGCGCGCGAGCGTTCCGAAGACACCGTCGCCACGCGGTCAACCGCCTTGGCAAATTCGGTCGCATCCACTTCCAAGCGGCGGGTGTTGCCGGTCGGAATAACCCGGGTGTAATCGGGGAAGGTGCCGTCGATCACCTTCGAGGTCAGGGTGATCTGTGGCGTGGCAAAGCGCACTTTCGTCTCCGATACCGAAACCGCGATCTCGGCGCTGTCATCTTCCAGCAGCTTTTTCAGCTCGTTCACCGTTTTGCGCGGCACGATCACGCCTGGCATGCCCTGTGCCCCCTCGGGCAGCGGCGCGTCAATACGCGCCAAGCGGTGGCCATCGGTCGCCACGCAGCGCAGAACCGCCCCAACATCGCCGGTCGAGACATGCATATAAACGCCGTTCAGATAATAGCGGGTCTCTTCGGTCGAGATCGCAAATTTCGCCTTGTCAAACAACCGGCGCAGCACCGGCGCAGGGGCTGAAAAGTTCGAGGAATATTCCGAGGTTGCCATCACCGGAAAATCTTCTTTCGGCAAGGTGGCAAGGTTAAAGTTCGACCGCCCCGCGGCGATGGTCAAGCGGCCAGAGGCCGGATCATCGGTCAGCGCCACAAGCGCGCCATCGGGCAGCTTGCGCACGATCTCGTGCAGCATCACCGCCGAAACCGTAGTGGCCCCAGCGCGCTCGACCATGGCAGAGGCGCGGTCAACCACTTCGATATCGAGATCGGTGGCGCGGAACGATACGGTATCGCCCTCGGCCTCGATCAGCACATTGGCTAGAATTGGAATGGTGTTGCGGCGCTCGACCACCGACTGGGCCTGTGCCAGCGCCTTAAGAAGGGTGCTGCGTTCGATGCTGATCTTCATTTTCATTCCCCTTGCCGACCCCATAACAGGGAGGTCGAAACTACCCGATTTCCACCGGTTCACAAGTCTTTTCGGGACTTTGGTGGCGAATAGGCGGCCCGTCAAGCCCGCCATACCACCTTACGATTGCAGCAGACGCCGCAGCAGCTGTAAATCGTCGTTAAGCTGCGAATCAGATGTCATCAGCTCTTCGATTTTGCGCACACCGTGAATGATCGTGGTATGGTCGCGCCCACCAAAGCGCCGCCCGATTTCGGGAAGCGAGCGCGGCGTCAATTGCTTGGCCAAATACATCGCCACCTGACGCGGCCGCGCGATATTGCGCAGACGTTTCGGCCCGATCATATCCGACAGGCGGATGTTGTAATGCTCGGCCACTTTGCGCTGAATCTCTTCGATGGTCAGCTTGCGATCCGAAGCGCGCAGAATATCGGCCAGACAATCTTGCGCCAGATCAAGGGTGATTTCCCGACCAACCAGAGACGCAAAGGCAAACAGGCGGGTCAAAGCACCTTCCAGCACCCGCACGTTGGTGGTGATGCGATGCGCCAGAAACTCTAGCACCCCGGCCGAAATATGCAGGCCCTTGTATTGGGCCATATAGATTTCGGCCTTTTGCTGCAAAATCCCCAAGCGCAGTTCATAATCGGTCGGATGCAGGTCAACCACCAAGCCGCATTGCATCCGCGATTTGATCCGATCTTCCAGATCCTTGATCTCGCCCGGAGCGCGGTCGGCCGAGATAACGATCTGTTTGTTCTGATCCACCAGCGCGTTGAAGGTGTGAAAGAATTCTTCTTGCGTGGAATCCTTGCCAGCGATGAATTGCACATCATCAACCATCAGAACGTCAACCGAGCGGAAAATCTCTTTGAAGTCCATGATCTGACGTTCGCGCAAAGCTTGCACAAAACGGTACATGAACTGCTCGGCCGAAAGATACAGCACACGCAGATGCGGCTGACGGATTTGAATTTCATGCGCAATCGCATGCATCAGGTGGGTCTTGCCCAAGCCAACGCCGCCATAAAGAAACAGCGGGTTGAAGGTAACGGGCCCGCCTTCGGCAACGCGGCGCGCAGCGGCATGGGCCAGCTCGTTTGGCTTGCCGACCACAAAGCTGTCAAAGGTAAAGCGGCTATCAAGCGAGGCGCCCGGCAGATCTTCGTCGTTGCGGCGGGCGGTCACGCGTGCGGGCTTTGACGTCACGGGCTTTGGCGCAATCTGCACGGTGGCCTGTGCCGGAACGCTAAACTCGGCGCGGCCAACCGGATGCCCCTCGGCATTCAGCAGGGCAAGGATATGGTCCGAGAAATTGCGCGACACCCAATCTCCAAAGAAAGTTGTCGGCACATCAAAGTGCGCAATGCCATCTTCAAGCGCTGTCAGGTGCAGCGGCTCGATCCAGCTGGTGTAATTGTTTTTACCGATCCGCGTCGCAAGCGTCTCGCGTACCCTGCACCAGGCCTCGTTTGTCATTCTTAACGTCCCCAAGCGCCTTTTCAGGTTTGACCCTGTTGGCACCTCTAATTTTTCTACGTCCAAGTTTCGCAACTACTTTGGGCCACAGCACAAGGGCGCAGCACCCTTGCATGTTCAAGCACCATTTCGCGACTGTCACACACAACAGACTTTCCAAACCTCGCAGATCGAAGCCCAGCACCATTTACCCCAACAGAAGTCTTCAGTGAAAACAGCCTAACATCCTTATTTTTCACATAAATTCAGCCTGTTTGGCAGTTTCGGGCTGTCATTATGATCAAAAACAGCGACTCTGCCACACGGGCAAATTGAATCGCTTGGTCAAATTAGCAAGCGGATCTACCGCGCCGCAACCGATCTTGTTGCTTGACAGAGGTTTGTTTCAGAGAATCTTTTGCCCTGTGTAAATCGGCCACTTGCTCTGCAAAAATACCGCCGAAACCGTACTCTCAAAAGGGTATGCTGACTTGTTAAGCATAACGCTTTGATGCAGCGCCAGACCGATTCTGGCCCGAACTGAGGCTGGAAATGCATAAGGGCGCAGCCGGTCAGCTGCGCCCTTATGACTTATGATTCGGTTAACGGCTTAGGCAGCAGGGGTGCCCAGCGCTTTGACGCGCGATGCCAAGCGCGAGATTTTGCGCGACACGGTGTTCTTGTGCATAACGCCTTTGGTGACGCCGCGTGCCAGTTCTGGCTGTGCGTTCTTCAAAGCCAAGACGGCAGCGTCTTGGTTGCCGGAAGCCAGTGCTTCTTCGACTTTACGCAGGAAGGTGCGGATGCGCGAACGGCGGGCTTTGTTCACATCGGTGCGCGCTTCGGTCTGGCGAACGCGCTTTTTGGACTGGGCAGTATTTGCCATGGTTGTGTATCCTTAGGGTCGGTTTAATTTTGTCGCGCAAAAGCCCCAAGGCCCCCTCAAAGATGAAGGGATGATTCTTGCCAAAGCGGGCCCACACGCATGTAAGGGCACCCCATAAGGCAAGTTTTCGTAGAAGGAAACAGATTTCCTAGCAATCTTGAAAGTTTGGCGGCCGCTTTTCGATAAAAGCCGCCATACCTTCGGCCTGATCTTGGGTTGCAAACAGCGCGTGGAACAGGCGGCGCTCAAAGATCAGGCCTTCGCGCAGTGTGGTCTCGGCGGCGCGGTTGACCGATTCTTTCGCCGCCATCACCGCGATTTGCGATTTCGCAGCGATTTTGGCTGCGGTTTTAAGCGCCTCGTCGATCAGATCGGCAGCAGGGATCACCCGACTGACAAGCCCTGCACGTTCGGCCTCGGCTGCATCCATCATCCGGCCGGTCAGATGCATTTCCATCGACTTCGCGGCCCCCACCAGCCGCGTCAGCCGCTGCGTGCCGCCCAGACCGGCGATGATGCCAAGGTTAATCTCGGGCTGGCCAAATTTCGCGGTATCGGCGGCAAGGATGAAATCGCACATCATCGCAAGCTCGCATCCCCCGCCCAAAGCAAAGCCTGCAACGGCGGCGATCATCGGTTTGCGAATGGCTTCGATCACCGCGACTTCGGCGGCAAAGGTGTTGCGGCTGAACATATCGGCAAAGCTTTGCGTTGCCATTTCCTTAATATCGGCCCCCGCCGCAAAGGCCTTTTCCGACCCCGTCAGCACAAGGCAGCGCACGGCAGGATCGGCATCGGCCGCCCGCAGCGCCGCGGCCAGATCCTGCATCATCTGCGCATTCAGCGCGTTCAGCGCCTCGGGGCGGTTCAGGCGAATAAGGGCGACGTGGTCTTTGATCTCGACCAAAATTGTTGCGTACATGCGGTTTCCTTTGCAGGACAGGGTTAGGTTTGGCAGCGGGGGCAGTAAAACGACGACCTTCCCGATTGGGTGATGCGGGCAATCGGGGTGGCACAGGTGACGCAGGGCGCGCCTTCGCGACCATAGACGGCAAAGGCCTTTTGAAAATAGCCCAAGGCGCCGTCGGTCTGGCGATAATCGCGCAAAGATGATCCGCCAGCCTCGATCGCCTCGGTCAAAACCTCGCGGATGATCGGCACAAGGGCTGCGGCATCTTTGATATCACCGGCGCGGCGGGTTGGTGCGAGGCCAGCGCGAAACAGCACCTCGCAGACGTAGATATTGCCCAGACCCGCGACCAGATGCTGATCAAGCAGCGCCGATTTGATCGGCGTGTTGCGCCCCGCCAGCCGCGCGGCCAGATAGCCTTCGTTGAAAGCATTGCCCAAAGGCTCGGGCCCGATCTGCGCCAACAGCGGATGTGCCTCGGCCGTCGCGGTGGGCAAAAGATCCATCGCACCAAAACGCCGCGCATCGTTAAAGGTCACCCGCGCGCCGCCTTCCAGATGCAGCACCACATGATCGTGCTTTTCAGGCGCCGCATGTTCAAAAACGAAATCGCCCAAGCGGATGCCCGAAACCAGCATCCGCCCCGACATGCCTAAATGAATAAGCAAGGTCTCGCCGGTTGAAAGGTCGGCAAGAATGTATTTTGACCGCCGCCGCAGCGTGATCACCCGCGCGCCGGTCAGCCGTTCGGCCATCCGCTCTGGCAAAGGCCAGCGCAGATCAGGCCGATTGACCTCGGCGCGTTCAATCACGCGCCCTTCCATTGCAGGCAAAAGACCACGGCGGACGGTTTCAACTTCGGGTAATTCAGGCATATGGCCCCTTGGACAGATCGGCGCATTGAGGCGGAACCGATAGCAGACTATATAGAGGGGCGCAAAGACAGGACGACAAGCCCGATGACCGAAGAAAATACCACCCATTTCGGATTTCAGACCGTGCCAGAGGCCGATAAGGCCGGCATGGTGCATGGGGTCTTTACCAATGTGGCCAGCAAATACGACATTATGAACGATCTGATGTCGGGCGGCATGCATAGGCTTTGGAAAGACGCGATGATGGATTGGCTGGCACCCCGCGCCGGTCAGCGTCTTCTGGATGTGGCGGGGGGCACCGGCGATGTGGCCTTTCGCTTTTTGACCCGCGCGGCCGAGTCGCAAGCGGTCGTGCTGGATATGACGGAATCGATGCTGATCTCGGGCCGCCAGCGCGCCGAAGCGGGCCAGATGGCCGAGCGGTTGGACTGGGTGGTTGGCGACGCGATGGCGCTGCCCTTTGCCGACAACAGCTTTGACGTCTACACCATTTCCTTTGGCATCCGGAATGTAACGCGGGTGCAAGACGCGCTGCGCGAAGCCTACCGCGTGCTGCGCCCCGGCGGTCGGCTGATGGTGCTGGAGTTTTCGCGCATTCCCAACGACTTGGCGCAATGGGTCTATGACAAATACAGCTTTAACGTCATTCCGGCGATGGGGCAGGTCGTGGCGGGTGACCGCGAGTCCTATCAGTATCTGGTCGAATCGATCCGCAAGTTTCCAGACCAAGAGACCTTTGCCAGCATGATCCGCATGGCGGGCTTTGATCTGGTGAAATATCGCAATCTGACCATGGGGATCGCCGCGCTGCATTCGGGCTGGAAACTGTGAGGGGCCCCCATAATATTTGGCGGCTGATCCGCACCGGCGCCACATTCGAGCGCACGGGTGCGATGGCGGTCGCGCTGGAAGCGATGGAGGTGCCGCCGCGCCTGCGCTTTGCCGCACGGCTTTTGGGCTGGCCTTTTAAGTGGTTGGGCCTGCGCGGCGACCCAGCTTTGCCGCCGGTGACGCGCGCGCTGACCGCCCTTGGCCCGGCCTATATCAAATTTGGCCAAGTGCTTTCGACACGCCCAGATATCGTTGGCGCGGAATTGGCGCAGCAGCTGAAATACCTGCAAGACCAGTTGCCGCCGTTTTCGACGGCTGTGGCAAAAGCCATGGTGGCCGAAGAATTGCGCCTGCCGGTGGATGCGGCGTTTTCCAGCTTTTCCGAACCGGTTGCCGCCGCTTCGATTGCGCAGGTGCATCGCGCGACTTTGGCCGAAAATGGCCGCGATGTTGCGGTGAAGGTGCTGCGTCCGGGCATCGAGCGGGCCTTTCGCAAGGATGTCGACGCGTTTTATTTCGCCGCCCGCGCGATTGAATTTCTGTCGCCCGCCTCGCGCCGCCTGCGGCCGATGGATGTGATCACGCATTTCGACGGCGTGGTGAAGGGCGAGTTGGATCTGCGGCTTGAAAGCTCTGCGGCGTCGGAATTTGCCGATAACACCAAATCCGACGCGGGTTTTCAGGTGCCACGGGTGATTTGGCAGCTGTCTGGGCGGTCGGTGATGACGCTGGATTGGGCCGAGGGGATCAACCTTGCCGATAACGCCGCCTTGGATGCGGCGGGGGTTGATCGTCAGGCCTTGGCCGCGCGGGTGTTGCAACTGTTCCTCAGCCATGCGCTGCGCGATGGGTTTTTTCACGGCGATATGCACCAAGGCAACCTGAAGGTCGCGGCAAATGGCGATTTGATTGCCTATGATTTCGGCATCATGGGGCGAATCGACGAATACACCCGCCGGGTCTATGCCGAGATTTTGATGGGCTTTATCGGCAAGGATTACCGCCGTGTCGCCGAGGTGCATTTCGAGGCGGGCTATGTGCCCCCCGATCGTGACATTGACGAATTTGCCCGCGCCTTGCGGGCGGTGGGTGAACCGATTTTCGGGCTGGATGCAACGCAGGTCTCGATGGCGCGGCTGCTGTCCTATCTGTTTGAAGTCACCGAGAGATTCGGCATGGAAACCCGCACCGAGCTGATTTTGTTGCAGCGCACGATGGTGGTTGTCGAAGGCGTGGCGCGCGGCTTGGACCCGCATATCAACATCTGGCAAGTCGCCAAGCCGGTTGTCGAATCCTATGTCAGCCGCAATGTTGGACCCTTGGCCCTGATCCGTGATTTGGCGCAGACGGCGCGCGTCTTGGGCCGTTTTGGCCCGCGACTGCCACGAATGATGGAATCGCTGTTGATCGCGCAGGCGGCCCCACCTTTGACCGTTGATACCCAGCCGCGCTTGTTTGGCGCGCGCGGTGTCGCGGCGGTAGTGCTGGTCTTCGCGCTGGGGATTTGGTTGGGCAAGCTGCTGTAATCACGGCACCCTTAACGCTGTCACATCCGTAGAGGCAACCTCGACCCCGCCTTGCAGAATCAAGGTGGTCTTGCCGCCACTGCCGCCGCGAGCTTCCAGAATTGGCGCGTAGGATTCTACCTGACCGTCAGCCTTGATGATCTGCCCCTCGCGGTAGCTTTCAAGGTGAAGCCTATAGGTGCCTGTTGGCAAAGGATTGCCCGCGATACCTGCGCCAAGCCATTGATAAGAAGTATCCTTTAATGGAACATCTTCGCGCCCAACGGTATTGCCATTGGCATCGGTTGCAACCAGAACCGCTCGATCGGCGAGCGGATCTGCGGCATAGCTGATCGTTACCGGCTTGGCGTTCATATAGACGGGTGCCGCCGAGCGCGCCTCTTGCCCGACCCAACCTGCAAGCTGCGCCATGCCCAAAACCCCGAACTGGCTGCCAAGACTGGCAAGCAATTCGTTGGTTTTGACCTGTTGTTCGACGCCCGAAAAGGTTGCCAGCTGCACCGCAAAGGCCGAAGAATCGGTGGGATTCATTGGGTCTTGGTTTTGCAGTTGCGTCGTCATCATCTTGAGAAAGGTGGTGTAATCGGTAGAAATCTTGGCCGCGTCTTGCGCCGAAACGCTGGTTGACGCTGGGGATGTAGACACAGGGGAAACAGCAGTCGTGACCATGTATTTTCCTTTCAAAGCCGGAGGTTAAGGCCTTGCGCTTGGCCTAACGACGGTGCTGGCGGGGCTGGACGTGCAATTTGTGGCGCCACGCTGAAATCGTCAGGCTGCGAAAAGGCCGCAGGAGGGTGTTGTTGCGGTTGGGGCTGTTGGCCCCATTGGCCGAAATCCAGCGATGCGCCTGAAAATCCTGCTTGGCGAAATTCGCGCAGCAAGTCGTCGCCATTGCGGCGCAGCATATCCATGGTTTCGGGGCGTTCAGCGCTTAGAAAAATTGAGACGGAATCGCCAGAATGCCGAATCTGAAAGCGCACATGCCCCAGTTCTTCGGGGGAAAGCAAAACCTCAACCTGTTTTTGTAATGCGCTTGGCGCATGGGTCAAAAGCTGGCTGTGCAACGGTGCAGCGGGGGGGGCTACGGGCAAGCGGCTGGTGGTTTCGGGCTGCGATGTGCTGAATTGATTTTGCGACAGCGGCCCAATCTCTGGGTTTTGAGGCTGCTCGGCTGCAATTTGCGGGTCTGGCACCGCTGCTTGCGGCAAAAAACCTGCTGGGGTGTCAGATTTTGACGCTGTAACCGCTGGTGCGGCCTCTGAGCGCGACCAATGTGGGGTTGGCGCCGATGATCTGGCGCTTGCGCTTTGCGGAATTTGCACGACAAGGCCTTGGGAGGCTGCCAGCGCGACCACCTCAGTTGAAACGGCCTGTGCGGTTGCAACACCGGTGGCCGTTGGCTGAGACTCGGTCTTTGCTTTGGCCTTCGCGCGGGGATCCGAGGCTGCAAGCGCCTCTGCCAGTGGGGGTGGGGCATCAATATCTGCTGCCACGGGCAGCGGTTTTGCTTGATCTTGCTGAAGGGCTGCCTCCGCCTCTGGTGCTGCGGCAGAAGATTTTGGTTCTAAAACAATCGTTTGCAGTTGGTTGCTTGACTCGACCGATAAGGTTTGCGCGGCGGACTCGGCCTTTGTCTTTTGCACGGCGGCGGTGAGGGCGACTTCGGCAAGGCTGTTTCCTGCCTCTGGCAACACCCCTGCAAAGGGAGGTTGCGATGCCTGCTCGACCCTTGCCAAGGCTTGTTCGACCTCTGGTAGGGCGATTGCGACATCTTCTGTCGCCTCTGGCAGGGCTTGCATGGGCTGAGCCGAGGGGGGGGGTACAACCAGACCCGCGATCTGCGCCATTAGCAACAGCGCGTCATCCACCGGCGGATCGGTGGTTACATCCGCCAAATCCATCCAGCCGCGGAAATCCGTATCGGCATCCTTGCCATCCGGTTGAGCCGCCCCTGCGAGCGGTGCTGCCAGCGCGGGGCCAGCAAAGAGGAGAGAGGTTTGTTGAATCATGTGACACCGACTTCTGCCGCGAATGTCTGCAGTATTTGCGCGATTGGTTACCACCTGTTTACCGGCATCAAAGATATTCAAGAAAATCCGACTCAAAAGGAGACCCAGATGCAGACCCCGCTGATTGGCGCCAATTTCAAACCGCCCGTGCCCAAGCCTGACAGCCCTTTGATGCAAAAAGCCAAAGAGTTAGAGGCGAGTTTTCTGTCTGAAATGCTGGGCCACGCCGGGCTTGGGGCCAGCGAGGGCAGCTTTAGTGGCGGCATCGGCGAGGAGCAGTTTGCTTCGTTTTTACGGGATGCGCAGGCCAAACAGATGGTTGCGCATGGGGGAATTGGGTTGGCAGAGCAGCTTTTTCACGCAATGTCGAAAGGACAAAATAATGCAGATTGATGCTAATATTGAAGGATTGATGGACGCAATGCATGCCGCCCTTTTGTCGGCGAACTTTGAGCAGTTGCAACAGCTGGCCCCTGATCTGGAGGCAGCCATTTTGGGCCTTGGCCAAGAGGAAGATCGGAAAACTTTGACGCGTTTGCAGGCAAAGTCTGCGCGCAATGCAGCGGCAGCTCTGGCGGCCGGCAAGGGGGTGCGTGCCGCGATCCAGCGTTTGGAAGAGGTTCGTGAAAATGCAATGGGATTAGTAACTTACGATGAAAATGGCAAACGGCCGCAGCCTGCTGGTGGCGGCGAGTTGTCGCGCAGGCTCTGAAGGTTTGCCTCAAATCCTGCGCATCTCGCTTGGCAGAATTAAGACTTCGTTAGGATTTTCACCCCCAATTTGCCTCTGCATCCCACGACGGGGTGGCGCCTTCAGAGACGGTCTGATCGCAGCGGATAGAAAGCCTTATCTGCCGTCCATCGTGGCGGTGTCAAAGCTTGGCGCAAAGCGTCAGCGGAATACGAAGGAAGTAAACGATGTCGTCTATTTTGACCAACAACAGTGCCATGGTTGCGCTGCAAACCATGAAAACCATCAACAAAAGCATGAACGCCACACAGTCGCAGATTTCGACAGGGAAATCTGTTGCAACTGCGAAAGACAATGCCGCGGTCTGGGCCATTTCGAAGTCTATGGAATCTGATGTTCAGGGTTTCAAAGCCATCTCAGATAGCCTTAACTTGGGTTCTTCGACGATTTCTGTCGCACGCCAAGCCTCGGAAACCGTCACTGATCTGCTGACCCAAATCAAAGGCAAGATCGTTGCGGCACAAGAATCGAACGTCGACCGTGGTAAAATCCAAACCGACGTTGCTGCTCTTAAAAACCAAATCGATTCGGTTGTGGGGGCAGCACAGTTCAACGGCCTGAACCTTGTGAACAACGCCAGCAACATCGACATTCTGTCGTCGTTGGATCGCAGTGCAACCGGTGTTGCGGCGTCGAATATCACCGTGGCGGGGCAGAATCTGTCGACCGGGTCCTATGTTGCGAATAATGTTTTCACAACCGTGTCGGCGAGCCTTGTTTCGGGCGCCGGTGATACTTTTGTCATGAGCATGGATGCGACCGGTGGGACCGACTCAATCACGATCCAAGATGGCGCAACCGCTTGGGCGGCTGGCGATAAGATCAGCATGACGATCGGCAAGCAAACCGCCAGCTACACAGTGACAGATGCGGATCTTTCCGGAACCAACGTGACGGCGGATCTGGTCGCGATCGGCATGAAAAATGCGATTGATGCCTTGGGTATTACCGGTTTGACCGTCAGCTATGATCCTGCAACCGTTGGTACCCTTGCGGTCACAACTGGCGCAGGTACCGCAACTGACCCAGGTGCCGCTAGTGACCTGACCATCACTGGCCAGTTCACCAACGCAAGCGCTGGTGGCCTGGGCGCGCTGAATGCGATTGACGTCTCGACCTTGGGCGGCGCGCAGACCGCCCTTGGTAATATCGAAAGCTTGCTTTCGACGTCGATCACAGCCGCTGCAAACTTTGGTTCGGCGCAAAGCCGGATCGACACGCAGGCGTCTTTTGTCGGCAAACTGTCTGATGCTCTGAAGTCGGGCATCGGCGCCATGGTTGACGCTGACATGGAAGAGACCTCTGCGCGGCTGCAAGCGCTGCAAGTGCAGCAACAGCTTGCGACCCAATCGCTTTCGATGGCGAACCAGCAGCCACAGAACATCCTGTCGCTGTTCCGTTAACGGTCACGGCCGAAGGGGATTAACCCCTTCGGCCACCTTTACCCTCTTCAGAATTCCAGGAAGGAACCCCTGTGACCGCTCATTTCACCGCGGCACGGTCCGTCTACGCACGGCCCGAAGCTCCGCAAAAAACCCCTCGTTCAATCGAATATGATCTCTTGGCACGCGTCACCCAAAGGCTGGCCGCAGCTTGGGCCACGCGGACAGAGCGTTTTCATCTGCTAGCGGCGGCCTTGGATGAAAATCAGCGCATCTGGTCAACTTTGGCCAGCGATGTTGCTTCGTCAGAAAATGGTTTGCCGGCTAAACTGCGCGCACAGCTTTTCTATCTTTACGAGTTTACCGCCCTGCACAGTCGTGCAGTTCGCGATAACAAAGCCTCGGTCGAGGTGCTTATTGAAATTAACACAGCGGTCATGCGCGGCTTGCGTGGTGAAGGTGGCACCCAATGACAGGTTTGGTGTTGAAACTTGGCCCGCATGAAAGGGTGCTGATCAATGGTGCTGTCATTGAAAATGGGGATAAGCGATCTCGGCTGGCGATTATGACGCCGAACGCAAATATTTTGCGGCTGCGCGATGCGATCCATCCCGAAGAGGTGAATACGCCGGTACGTCGGGTTTGCTATATCGCGCAATTGGTTCTTTCGGGTGATGCGCAGGCGGGGGATGCAAAGCTGCAACTGCTGCGCGGTATCGAGCAGCTGAGTCAGGTTTTGACCGATCATGACAGTCGCAACCTGCTCTCACAGGCCACCGACTATGTGCTTGAAGATCAGCATTATCAGGTACTTAAAACACTTCGCACCTTATTACCCCGAGAGGAGCGGTTGTTTGCCGCGAAACTTGCATGAGCTTTACCCCAGCCATCCCGCTGTCTGGCTATGCTGGCTGGGCCTTTTTGAAGCGTACGCTGCCAACACAGCAGGCCGCCTTTGCGGCGACCACCGAGATCAAGAATGACGAGGCTTATTTTCGCGCCAATATTGGCAAAGTCTCGACCGCAGACGAGCTGGTGGCCGATCGGCGTTTGCTGAAGGTCGCCTTGGGCGCCTATGGGCTTTCCGATGACATCAACAATAAGTTCTTCATCAAGAAAGTGTTGCAAGATGGCACGTTGAGCAGCAGCGCGCTGGCGAACAAATTGTCAGACAAGCAGTATCTAAAACTTTCAGCAGCTTTTGGTTTTGGGGATTTCTCGGTTCCAAGCACCAAGATTTCTACTTTCCCAGATAAGATCATTGAAGCCTATAAGGCCCGCGGATTCGAAGTGGCCGTTGGCAATCAGGATAGTGATCTGCGGCTTAGCCTTAACTTGCAGCGGGAATTGCCAGCTTTGGCCGCAAAGTCGAGCAGTGAGACCACCAAATGGTTGACGATTTTGGGCAATACCGCCCTTCGTACGGTTTTCGAAACTGCCCTTGGCCTGCCCAAAAGCATTGGAACACTGGATCTTGATCAGCAACTTAATGCCTTTCAAGAAAAAGCGGCGACTCAATTGGGCAGTAGCAGCATCAGTCAATTCAGCGATCCTGCGGCGCTGGATAAATTGACCAAACGCTATTTGCTACGGGCAGAGGTTGCCAATCTGTCTGCCTCAACCGGCAATAACTCTGCCTTGCAGCTGATGCAGCAGATTGTTAGCAACGGTTGGGTGCGCAACAGATGATGTTAGCGTTGCAATAACAGGGCTGACAGCTGCGCAAAGCTGCCCTCCACGCCGGTTTCGGGTGCGGATTTTGCCAAAAAGGCGTCCAAAGCGGGCCAGATCTTAATTGCGCGATCAACCATTGGGTCAGAACCTTTGGCATAAAGCCCCGCTTGGATCATCATCTCGGCCCGATCCCATGCGCCCAGGATCTGCCGCGCCTCAGCGATCAGGTCATTTTCCACCGCAGTTGCTGCCTCGGGCAGGCTACGAGAGACAGAGCGCAACAAATCAATTGCAGGATAGCGGCCGCGTTCTGCGATCTTGCGATCCAGCACAACATGACCGTCCAGCACCCCACGCAAGATATCTGCGATGGTTTCCTCCATATCCGAGCCAGCGACCAGCACCGAAAACACCGCGGTAATATCGCCCTCCCCCTCTGGTCCTGGCCCTGCACGTTCGGCCAGCGACATGATCGCTTGCTGCACCGAGGGCGGATAGCCGCCCAGCGCCGCGGTTTCACCCGAGGCAAGGGCGACTTCGCGATGTGCCTCGGCAAAGCGGGTGATCGAATCGGCCAAAAGCAGAACATGAAGGCCCTGCGCGCGAAAATGTTCGGCGACCGTCATGGCGGCCAGCGCGCAGCGCCGCCTTGCCAGCGCTGATTGGTCAGATGTGGCCGTAACCAGAACCGAGCGCGCCATCCCCTCTGGCCCAAGCACACGTTCGACAAATTCGCGCAATTCGCGGCCACGCTCGCCGATCAGAGCAATCACCACCACATCCGCCTCGACACCCCGGGCAAATTTCGCCAACAAAGAGGATTTTCCAACGCCCGAACCCGCAAAAAGACCAATTCTCTGCCCGCGCACCAAGGGCAGCAAGGTGTCAAAAACCGCAATGCTCGACGACAAACGCCCCCCCATGCGGCGGCGGGCCGCTGCGGGTGGCGCTTCGGCACGCAGCGCGCGGGCTTTAAGCCCGCGAAACAGTGGTTTGCCATCCATCGGGCGGCCATAGGGGTCAAGGATGCGGCCGATCCAAGAATTGTCGGGCGCAAGCGTTGTCGCGCCCAAAAGCTCGACCACGGTGCCAATCGACAGCCCTTCTGGCGGACCTTCGGTCAGCACCAAGGCGCCGCTCGCCGTCAGGTTTAGCACCTCCCCCGCAAGCCTGTTGCCAATCAGCACACGATCGCCTTGGCGCACGGCTTTGCCTAGACCCGAGACCAAAACCGTGCCGCGTGACACCTCTGCAACGCGGCCCAGCAGATTGGAAACTGCAACTGCTGAAATTTCTGCACAAAGTGTATCGAAAATATGGCCCATCGGATTCTCCGTTTGTTCGCTGCTTACCCTTTCTAAAGGAATCACCCTTAAGCCTTAGTGAAGCGAAGCAGGGAGAATCCCGATGTTTGAAAGTTTACAACTGACCAGAATGGCAAATGCGATGGCGCAGCGCGCCGGCGATCGTATGGGTGTCATCGCTCAGAATGTTGCAAATGCAGATACGCCAAACTTCAAGGCGATGGATCTTCCAAGCTTTGCCGAAACCTATCGCGACAGCGCTGTGCAAATGCGCTCGACGCGGCCGAAACATAGCTTTGCCGATGATGGCGCAGAGCCGGAAAAGCTTTTGCGCCGCGCCAAGGGCTCTGCCGCGCCAAATGGCAATACCGTCTCGCTTGAGCAAGAGATGGTGAAAATGGCCGATGTGCGCAAAGACCATGAAATGGCTTTGGCAATTTATCGCAACACCAGCGATATCCTGCGCGCCAGCCTTGGCCGGAATAGGTAGGGGCTAAAATGAGCGATTTTTCTACATCCCTTTCTTTTGCAGCCTCTGGAATGGAGGCGCAAGCACTGCGGCTGCGGCATGTTTCGGAAAACATTGCGAATGCCGACACCCCTGGATACCGCCGTAAAACGGTTGGTTTTCAAGAGGCTATGGACACAGGCTTGGTTGAAACTACGCGTGTCCATTTGGATCAGACTCCGCTTGAAAGCATTTATGATCCAAACAATCCGCTTGCGGATAGCACGGGCCACTATGATGGATCGAACGTCGATCTGGTGGTCGAGATCGCGGACGCGCGCGAAGCGCAGCGCAGCTATGACGCGAACCTCAAACTGTTCGATCAGACCCGTCAAATGACGCAAAGCCTGTTCGACCTTCTGCGCCGATAGGAGATCTAGAATGGATATTAAAACCTCACTCGTGACCCAAAACTACGCTCAGGCGCGATCAGCCGTCGCGCCTGAGACTAAACCTGAAAGTGGCGAGGCAGTGCTTGGCCGTCTGGTGGGCACCTTTGCCGAAACCCTTCAGCAAGGCGAAGAAACTGCGCGCGCAGCAATGACGGGCAATTCAGACCCTCATGCGCTGGTGCAAGCTCTGGCAAGCACGCAGCTTGCCGTCGAAACCGTTGCCACAGTGCGTGATAAGGTTGTTGAGGCCTATCAGGAAATTCTGAGGATGCCGGTATGACGCAAGAGGCGATCTACGACATTCTGCGTCAGGGGCTTTGGGCGGCGGTGCTGATGTCAGCCCCGTTGCTTGCGGCGGCGCTGGTTGTCGGCATCGTCATCGGATTGTTTCAGGCGCTTACCTCGATCCAAGAAAACACCCTCACCTTCGTGCCAAAGGTCGCAGCGATGCTGGCGGTGTTCTGGGTCTCGATGAGCTTTATGACTGCCACTTTGGTGGCCTTTTTCACAGACCGTATTATTCCTTTAATTGTAGGGGGTTAACATGGATGCAGCCGGATATACTACGCTGACACGGCAATCGGGCCTGATGCGCGAGATGCAGGTTGTAGCAAACAATATCGCTAATATCTCGACCAACGGTTTTCGCCGTGAAGGCGTGATGTTTGAAGAATATATCAGCGGCGGCCAAGATGGCCCTTCCTTGTCGATGGCCACGGGTGATGTGCGGGTGATTGACTTGACTCAGGCCGGCATCACACGGACCGGCGCTGCGTTTGATTTTGCCATTCAAGGCGAGGGGTTTTTTCAACTGCAAACGCCCAATGGGCCACGGTTGACACGCGCAGGTAGCTTCACGCCCGCTCCGACCGGAGAATTGGTGAATAATGACGGATATCGTTTGCTCGATGGCGGTGGCGCGCCGGTCATCGTGCCGCCCAATGCGATGGCAATTTCTGTCTCGCAAGACGGCACGGTTTCGGCCGATGGCGCGCCCTTGGCACAAATCGGGCTTTGGCAGGCCGCCGATCCGTTAACGCTGCAACATCAGGCGGGCACCATGTTTTCGGCCAATGCGGTGGTTCCCGCCCAGAGTGCCAAGCTGATGCAGGGCTATCTGGAAGACAGCAACGTAAATCCAGTGCTGGAAATCGCCCGGATGATCGAGGTGCAGCGCGCCTATGAGATGGGTCAAAGCTTTATGGATCTAGAAGATAAACGGATGCGCGGCGTCGTTGACACGCTGGGCCGATAGGAGAACACGATGAACGCACTTCAAATCGCGGCCTCGGGGATGAGCGCGCAGCAAATGCGGGTTGATGTGGTTGCAAACAACCTCGCCAATATGTCGACGACTGGCTTTAATCCGCGCCGCGCTGATTTTGCCGATCTGCATTATCAGCAGCTTTCGGCGCCTGGGACCGTTTCGGCACAAGACGGCTCGATTTTGCCCACGGGCGTGCAGATGGGCATGGGGGTTCGCCCGTCCTCGGTCTCGATGGTTTTGGGGCAGGGTGCTTTGGCCGCCACCGGCGGCGACCTTGATCTGGCGATTGAAGGCAAAGGCTATCTAGAGGTGACGCTGCCCAGCGGCGGCGCCGCCTATACCCGCGATGGGGCGCTTAAACGCTCGGCAGATGGATTGATCGTGAATGCTGATGGCTATCAGGTCGCGCCTGGGATCACGGTGCCAACCGATGCCAAGTCTATTGCAATCAACGCCGATGGTGAGATCTGGGCGAGTTTTACCAATCAGGTGCAGCCCCAACTTTTGGGTCAGCTTACCCTGACCGGATTTACAAATGACAAGGGGCTGGAAGCGATTGGCTCGAATCTTTTTGTGGAAACACCGGCATCGGGAACAGCGAACCCCGGCACCCCCGGCTTGGACAGCTTGGGCACCCTACGTCAGGGTTATCTGGAAGAAAGCACTGTCGATTCTGTTCGCGAGGTTACAGAATTGATCAAAGCGCAGCGCGGCTACGAGCTGAATGCTAAGGTCATCACCGCAGCCGATCAGATGCTGTCAGCCACAACGCAGGTGAGGTAATGTGGCGCGTTCTGCTCTTGCTGATGCCTGTGCCTGTGCTGGCTGACAGCCTGATCGCCACTCGCACCATTCGCCCGCAATCAACGCTGGCGGCAGAAGATGTCACCATGGTCGAAATGGATATAGACGGGGCGGTGACTGACCCTCGTCAGGCGATTGGTCTGGAAACCAGAGTGGCAATATATGCCGGTAGGCCAATTCGTCTTGCTGATCTGGGCCCAAGTGCGGTGATTGAACGCAATCAAATTGTCACGCTTGCCTATACGACCGCAGGCCTCTCGATCTTGACCGAAGGCCGTGCCTTGGCGCGCGGCGGCGTGGGCGAAAGCATCGAAGTCATGAATCTTACATCGCGCAGCAAAGTCACGGGGCAAATTGGCTCGGATGGAATAGTGCGCGTTCTTCCCACCTCCTAAAGGACTTATCGATGCGATTGCCTATGATTTCTCTAGTTTTCTTAACGGCTTGTGGTGACCTTAGTCAGGTTGGCCGCGCTCCAAGCTTTACGCCGCTTGAGGGCAGCTATCAGCATCACGCGATGTATTCCAATTCGATGCCAGTCGAGTCTCTGCCCGCGGTGCCCACGGATGGCTCATCGCTTTGGACTGCTGGGCGCAGCTCTTTGTTCGGTGACCGGCGGGCGATGCGTCGTGGGGATATTCTCACTGTCGTGATTGAGATAAATGATAGCGCCGAGATGAAAAATACTTCTGGTCGGTCGCGGTCAGGCTCGCAATCGATGGGCGTGCCCTCTCTGTTCGGTTTGCCGCAAAGCCTGAACAAGGGCCTGCCAACTGGCGCCTCTTTGGACAGCGCTGTTGATCTGTCGGGGACGTCAAAATTCAATGGCGACGGCTCCACCAAGCGCAACGAAAAGCTGACGCTGCGTGTCGCGGCCACGGTGGTCGAAGAATTGCCGAATGGTGTGCTTCGGATTGAGGGCTTGCAAAATGTACGGGTGAACTTTGAATTGCGCGAGTTGATCGTGACGGGATATGTGCGCCCGATCGATATCTCGCGGCAGAATGAAATCACCTATGACAAGATTGCGGGGGCCCAGATTTCTTATGGGGGCCGTGGTCAGATCACTGATATGCAGCAACCCCGCTATGGACAGCAGGTTGCCGATATTCTTCTGCCATTCTGAGGTCTCATGTTGAAAAAACTTTTTCCTATTCTGCTGGGATTACTTGGCCTTGGAATTGGCGGTGGCGCTGGATTTGTGCTGCGCCCTGCCCCCGCACCAACTGTTGAATCTTCTGCCGAGCCTGCAGGGCCCGGAGAAAATCACGCCGCAGCACCCGCTGGGCATGATGCAGAAGCAAATCCCACAACGGCGCCAGAATATGTGAAGATGAGCAATCAATTTGTCGTGCCAGTGCTGCAAGGTGGGCAGGTTTCTGCCATGGTTATCTTGGCCATCAGTCTTGAGGTGGCGCATGGCAGCGCTGATCCCGTTTATGCCCGCGAACCCAAGCTGCGCGATGCGTTTTTGCAGGTGCTGTTTGATCACGCAAATGCTGGTGGGTTTAGCGGTGACTTCACCGACTCGTCCAACCTGACCTTTTTGCGAAAGGCGCTGCTTGAAACCGCTCAATCTATCTTGGGCGACAGTGTCTCTGATATTTTAATCAGCGATCTGGCGCGCCAAGACAGCTGAGTGTGACACGGTTTTAGGACGGCTGTTTTGCTGCAATCTGGGTAAGCACCTGTTTTTTGCCAAAGGCCATCTTGGCCTGATCGCGTGCTTCAAGCCAAGTGACGGTCCGACGCGCCAAAATCTGGTTCAGCTCTGCTCGGCGCATATCGGCCCAGCGCTGATAATTCAGACCAGCCAATTCCGCCGCGACGCCTTCCAAATCTGTATTGGCTTGCGGAATTTGCCCTAATCCTGCCAATTGATTCTCACAGGCTTGCTTAGCGCGGGCGGCCGCTTGCAGTTCTGAAAGGCGGCTGTCGAGGACCAACTCCGCCAGTTGTGCAAGCTTTATAACATTTTGTGTCTTTTTCATCGGAGTAGGGCCCTCTTGCGTTTGCGCATCGCCTCGGCAAAGCGGATTGCCGCTGCGACAGCGCGATAATGTTCGGGCAGAATTTGTTGGCCGATCTGAACACTTGCATAAACCGCCCGTGCTGTTGGGGGATCAGCGTGAATAGGCACGCCGATTTCTGCCGCCTTTTCACGAATACGCGCAGCAATTTCATCAACGCCTTTCGCGACGCAGATCGGTGCGCTGCGATCTTTGCGGGTCCATTTAAGGGCTACAGCGTAATGGGTTGGGTTAACCACAATCACATCAGCGCTGGCTACATCTAAAAGCATTTGATTTGTGGCGAGGTCTTGTCCGCGTTGCCTGCGCTGCTGTTTTACATGGGGGTCGCCCTCGGCATCCTTCATCTCATCCATCATTTCCTGACGCGACATCATGTTGCGACGCAGATGTTGGGCGCGCTGCCACATATAATCGACACCGCCAAAAACGGTGATCGCGATTGCAACCAAAAACAGCAATTGCACAAGCAATCGCAGCATCAACGCGACGCTCTGTGCCGGCGCAACGGCTTGGGTTGCCAGAATTTGCGGCGCACGGAGCTTTAACAAAAGTCCTAGCAACACAGCGACGACAAAAAGTTTAGCAAAACTTTTGCCAAATTCGAACAGCCCCTCACGGCCAAATTTTTGTTTTGCCAAAGAGAGAGGGGAAATTCTGGACATTTTGAAAGCCAGCTTTTCTGGTGCAAAGTGAATCGCGCGTTGTGCGATCAGCGAGGCCAGCACAAATGCCATCGGCAAAAAGAAAATCGGCCCCGAAGCAAGCAGAAACTCTTTTGTAATGCCGAACACCGGCGCCGGAGCAGCTGCAAACAAAAGCGGCGCCAATTTGTCGGATTGGTCGAGCAAAACCATTGCAGCTTTGCCAAATTGTTCTAGCAAGCCTGCCCCCGCCACCAAGCTGATGACCAGAAGTCCAGCATAAGATGCCGCGGTATTTAGATCGGCCGATTTTGGAATTTCACCGCGAGCCCGGGCATCGTCAAGCCGCTTTTGGGACGGGTCGTGTTGCTTGTCGTCGTCCTCTGTTTCGCTCATGGTAGGCCTGAAACCGGATTGGCCATAAAGCCTTGAAACATCTCGAGCCAGAGGGCAAGGCCAAGCGGCACCGCCAATGCCATAAGCACCAACCCACCAAAAGTAAGGGCCGGAGCGCCAATGAAGCTGACCATCAAGGCCGGCATCGCACGGTTAATCACACCTAAAGTTATATTGTATAAAAGTGCTGCAATCGTGAAGGGGGCTGCCAAAGAAAAGGCTAAAGCAAAGCCTTTTGACACCTCGGCAACCCCCCAGGGGGTGACATCTGCGGGCTCTGGAAGCTGTGCCAGTGGGAAGAACTGGTAAGAGAGAATGAAAAACTCTGCCAGCTGAACGTGCAGGCCTGATGCAACAGCCAATGCCAAGGCGGCCATCACCATCAGATTGCCAATCGCCGGTTGTGGCTCTGGCCCTGCATCGCCAAACATTTGCGACAGCGTGGTTGCTTGGGCCGCAATGGTTGCTGCTGTTTGCAAGGCAAGGATGAATAGGCGCAACGATATTCCAAGTAAAAGTCCTATCACGACCTCGACCAGCAGCGGTAAGATTGCAGGGCTTACCAAGAGGGTTTCGCTGGAAACACTTGGTAAAACCACCAAGCTGAACGCCAATGCGATGACCAGACGGACGCGCTGCGGCACCGATCTCTCACCAAAGGCGGGGATCAGCGACAAGGCCGAACCGACGCGCATGAACACCAAAAGCCCTTGCCAAAGCAGGCTGCTGGCCAATCCGGTTGCTTGGGTCAGCTGTGCCATCAAATCAATCATGGCGGCACGACGCCAATCATCGCGGGGCGGGCCTCAACACCGATTTCTTCATAGGAAAGCACGGGGGCGACCAGACCTTTTGCTCCCAAAACAGTTCGTAAAAAGCGACGACGAAGGGTCGAAGTGACCAAGGCTGGATAGGTTCCAGCCTCTGCCGCACGATTGAGTTTTTCTGCAATCGCATTCGCAAGCTTGCCGAATTGATCTGGTGGCAGCGCGACATCGCGTTGCCCGCGATCACCCTCAATCTGATAGGTCAGAAACGTTTTTTCCCATTCTGGCGCAAGCTGCAACAGGGGGATGGTACCATCTTCGCGCTTCAATTCGGCCACCAATTGGAAGCCAAGGCGCTGCCTGACATGTTCGCAAATTGCTTCGGGCGTTGGCAGGCTGCGCGATTCTGCAATCGCTTCAAGGATCAGCGGCAGATTGCGCACAGAGACCCGTTCTTCGAGCAAAAGCCGCAGAACCGTGAGCAGCAAATCGACAGGAACCTTCTCTGGCACCAATTCATCCAACAAGCGCCGATTGCTTTCGGCCCTTGCACTGTCAGTGATATTTGTGAACTCTTCCAGAAGCTTACGTAGGCCGCGCAGGGTCAGCAGGCGCGCTAAGTTGGCTCGGATAACCTCAAGAAGATGCGTGGCCAGTACTTCTGCCGGCGAAACCACTGTCAGACCGGCCAGCACTGCGTCCTCTTGCTGATCGGGCCGGATCCAACGGGCGGGGGCGCCATAGACCGGTTCGCGAACATCGCGACCCTCTGGTGCTTCGACCTGATCGGCCAAAAGCGCAAGCACTCGATCTGGCATCAGCTGATCGCGTACCCGTTCCACCCCCTGCAAGCGGATGCGATAGGTGCCGGGCGGCAGGCTTGCTTCATCCGTCAATCGCATCTCTGGCAAGATCAGTCCAAAGGCCGAGGCGACATGTGTGCGCATATTGGTAATGCGCACATCGAGCCCTGTTGCCGGATCAAGCACCATCCCAACCAAGTTTGGCGCAAATTCGATATGTATTTCATCAAAATCGAGTACATCGCCCAACTGCTTGCGTTTGGGGGCCTCGGCTTCAGCAACAGGGAGAACCGCCTCGCGCTCTGCCTTGCGGTACATATGCCAAGCAGCCCAGCCCAAAAGCAGCGCGCCAGACATGAAGGGCATGAAGGGCATGCCTGGCACCAGGGCAAACAGCGCCATCAGGACTGAAACGGTTCCCAAAGCGCCAGGATAACGGCCAAGTTGCGCGAAAAACGAGACATCGGCGGCGCCTTTTGCGCCACCTCGCGACAAAAGCAGGGCTGCTGCGACCGAAATTACCACCGCTGGAATTTGGCTGACCAGGCCATCGCCTACTGTCAAAATAGCATAGGTTTCAAAAGCGCGACCAAGCGGCATGCCGTGGATAACCGTGCCCATGATCAGCCCCATCACCATATTTAATCCGGTGATCAGCAGCCCTGCAATCGCATCGCCTTTTACAAATTTTGATGCGCCATCAAGCGAGCCGAAGAAGGTTGTCTCGGCCAATTCAACCTCGCGCCGCCGTTTTGCTTCGGCGTGGTTAATAGCGCCTGCGGCCATATCAGAGTCGATGGCCAATTGCTTTCCGGGCATGCCGTCCAAAGCAAAGCGCGCGCCTACTTCCGCCATGCGACCGGCGCCTTTGGTGATGACAACAAAGTTCACAATCAGCAAAACGCAGAAAATCACCAAGCCAAGCAATAGATTGCCGCCCATGATGAATTCAGCAAAGCCCTCGATGACATGGCCCGCAGCAGCCGTGCCGGTGTGGCCCTGCCCGATGATCAACTTGGTGGAGGAGATATTGAGGGATAGCCTCAGCATCAGTGAAGCCAAAAGAATCGTTGGAAAGGCCGAGAAATCTAGTGGTCTTTCGATAAAAAGTGTCACTGTCAGCATCAGAATTGCGAGCGAAAAGGAGAGTGCAAGTCCCAGATCCAAGACCCAAGCGGGCATTGGCAGCACCATCATCATGATGACACCCATAAGCGCGAGCGCGAGCATGATGGTTGGTTGATAAAAACTGTCAGCTGTGAGGGTTATTTTAGGCATTTTACGGGCTCACAGTGAACAAAGGCAGACCGCCCAACCCGATTGGCACCAAAGATGGACCATGAATGCTTTGGCCCTGCTGCAACAATGGGAAGGTATTTCTGGACTGCACTTGCACAAGTGTCTCGGCGTCGCTGTGATCAAGGCTTGGCCGCTCACGGCGTTTTTGCAGCACGGCCTCAACCTTGGCCAAATATCTCTGGCCATAGGTTTTGGTCTTGGAATGATAGGCTGCAACGGCTTTGCCCCAATCGCCAGTACTGGCGTAGAGCGATTGCAGAAAATCCGCTGCCACTCGTGCGTTTTCCTCAGGCGAGAGTGCCGCTGCAAGCGATAAAAACTTATCACCATGCCAATGTTGGTTGACCTGGAAGCACCCAAGGTCAAAATTGTCCTGCCCCCGTGCCACAAGGGCGGTTGCGAACTCCAAGGCTTGGGCTTGGCTGTCAAACCAATACCCTTTTCCTGCGAAATTTACGGTCCACGGCCAGGGAACAGTGTCACCTTCAAAGCTCCTTCCGGTTTCAACCCGCGATATTGCTTGCAGAACCTCCAACGGAGTATCGGAGTTTTGGGCTGCCATTTTTGCGGCTTGATCGCATAGGTTTGCATCAAATGTCGTCGCTCTTGCCACCGACACGCCCCCCAAGGTGATCAGGATCATGCAGAGAAGGGAGGGGCGCAAAAAACGCAGTGGCATGGTTTCACCTTTTACTCACGATCCCTGCTGGATCATCCTGAGTCTCAAGATAAGCTAGAGACCTTTCCAAACCGTAACTGGACGCAAAAATTCGCTAAGGTGGGGCGATCTGGGTGAGCAAAGCTTGTACGGCATCTCGGGTTGCCGCTGTTTGCTCAAGGATATCATTGCCATAGCTCAGAGGTGCGGTTTGCAAAGGAGAAGGGCTTCGCTGTTCGGTTGCAGTCTTGGCCAAAGCTTGCCAGTTGCCACTGCCCTGTTCTCGCAAGGCCTGCCAGTCTTGGGCATGCGCGGTTGCTTGAAGAGCTGAACGCGCATCACCACTTGCCGTGAAGGCTTTGGCCGCTTCTGCGTTGTCGCCTAATATCTGCAAAGCTGTGGCGCGCAGAGCGAGCGCGTCGGGGCTGTCCTGGCCTGTGAGAAGGCGTAACGCGTCTGCCGCATCCGCGCGCGCAAGGTCAATTTTTGCGAGCAGGAGAGGATCTATCGCGGCTTCGCTCCGCACCCATCGGCGTGCCGCTTGGGGTAAGCCTAGATCAAACAGCCGGGTGACAAGTTTGAGGTCAGTTTCTGTATCTACATTTGGAACAGTACGATCTTCGGCAAGCACTGCATGTGTCAGGATCGCATCATCTGTCCCGAGCCGCGAGAGAAGACGCCAAATAATCTGTTCCAGATCTGGTTGATCGGCGGCACCTTTGAACGCATCCGTAAAATTACTTGAAGCCGCCTGCGCAAGCACCAAGGCGCGACGTGTCGCTGCCGCTTGTGTTGTATTATCGCGCTCTTGCACCATGGCCTCAAGAATATTCACAAGCTCCTGATCCACTGGCAGATTTTGCGCGACTTTCGCTTCGATCAGCGCCACCACAGCATCACCTGAAGAGGGCCCAGGGTCGTCAATCATACTTTGCAGCTTTTCTTCGGCGGCAGCGGGCTGCTTGCCATGCATATCAATTGCTGCATCCATTAAGGTCATTTCTGGGCTGGCTTCGCCAGGCCCCCGTAAGATGACGGCGCGAAGTCTTGTCACCGAAGCTTCGTCCCCAATGGCAAGAAAACGCTCAATCAGGGTCGGCCCAAGCGCGCGCCGAAGATCTAGCGGCAAATTTGAAAAGGCCAAATAGGCAGCATCTCGGTTTACAAAATCACCTTTTGCTATTTGATTGTTTTCCAAAATTGCCCAAAGCGCTGCAGGACTGTCGCATCCCATTTGGCCACGAAAGAAAGCCCGAGGTTCCGCCTCGCCGTCCACAAGCGCGGCCATAGCTTGCCACATTGGCCGTTGCGGCAGGTCGTTTGGAAAGGCCTGCATCAATTGCCGCGCTTCTGCGCCAAATCCGACCGAAAGATACAATTGGATTGCGGTTGTCAGGGCTTCTAGATCAATTTTATCAAACTCACCGATGATATTTTGGTTCGTGCGCTGCAACTCATCTGAAACTGGAGCTTCGCCGCGCCAGGCCGCGACGTCCAGCGCGTCAGCCTCAAGGCAGGATTCGCCCTTGGCACCAAGATTTTGGTGCTCGGGCGCACCCTCGCTGATGGAAATTGCGGGCAATTCTCCAAGCCCCGAACGCAGGGCAGAAAATTCGGTGTCGGCTGCGACCTTTGGGTTTTCCTGCGGCCTCTCGACAGGATCGAGAGGCGGTTTTTCTACGTCAAGCTTTGCCGCAGCCTCTGATTTTGGCAGTTTGAGCGGCGCAATTTGAATCAGGCCCTGCGAGGCACCTTGACTGATTTGGCCTATGAGCGTTTTTCGCAATGTATCAAATGCGCTTGCCGCCGCATTTTCAAGTGGCAGGGGCTGCAGTGCAGGTGCTGCCAGTTTATTGGAAAGTTTTTCGATCGCAGACTTTTGCCAGTTATAATCAGATCCCACGCTTTTTGGAGGCAGAGGTTTAGGTTCTGGGGGCTGGGGCGCTTTAGTGGGCAAAGTGGGCAGAGGGTCTTCAAAGGAAGAGCCTTTCGGAGGAGGGCCATTTCGCAGATCAATCACAATGATCCCTTCCCGAAACTCGAAGGGAATTGCGTGACACTGACAGGCTACGCCCATTCTCATCGCACCAGCAGGTTGATCGGCCCAAAGTGACACCAGCCGACTGGTGCCAATGATCTTAAAACTGTCCGTAAAATCATATTCAGGTTGATCGCCCTCTATCCGCAATTCGTAGCCGTCGTCAGTTCGGCCCACTTGCCATTGCACTGCTTTGCCATAGTCGACCACGATGCGGGTAAAGCCGTTATGTTCCCCAGCTTTCACTTGGACTGGTGCTGCGAAGGCTTGCGCCGCACAAGCCAGCCAAAGGAATAAAGCGATCCGTATCATGCCACATCCTGTTTGAGTGCCCGAAGGGCCTCTTCGATTTGTGAGAAGCTTGGCCGAACGTGGTGCGGTGTGTTTTGGCGACCCACCTCGATACAGATATTCGGTGCATGGCGATGAAGATTGGCGACAAGAACCTCGCGTACAAGCTGGTAGAAATGGCCATCATCTTCGACAACCGTTTTTACCCGTGCGGCAAAGGGGCCCATAATACCATAGGCCAGAAACACGCCCAAAAAGGTACCAACGAGCGCAGAACCGATCATTTGGCCAAGAATTTCGGGCGGTTTGTCCAACGAGCCCATGGTTTTAATTACCCCAAGAACAGCGGCGACAATGCCGAGGGCCGGTAGGGCGTCCGCCATCGATTGCAGCGCATGGCTGGAGTGCAGCGCATGGGTCAGTGACGCTTCAACGCGTTTGTCGAGCACCTCTTCGACCTGATGCGGGTCGTCGTAGTTCATCGAAGCCGCGCGAAAGGTATCTGCGATCAGCTCAACCGTTTCGTGATCATGCTGAATTTTTGGATATTTCCCAAAGATTGAAGATTCATTTGGATTTTCAATATGTTCTTCCAATCCGACGGGATTGGATCGCGAAATTCTAATCAATTCAAACAGCAGGCACAGCAGATCAAGATAGTCGTTTGGTTTCCACTTTGGGCCCTTAAACACCTTGCCAACATCTTTCGCGGTATGTTTGACAGCGGCAAGATCATTCGAGACAAGAAACGCCCCTACGGCCGCGCCGCCGATCATAATCATCTCGAATGGCAGCGCTTCAAAAATCGGGGCAAGATTGCCGCCGTGAATGACAAATCCACCAAAAACCATCACGAGGATCACGACAATCCCGACAATTCCAAACATTCTAAAGTCCTGCGCTGTTGCTTGATCAGTATCGTCGAGAGGAGTTAAGAAAGGCTGACCCTAGTTTTTCGGGACCAAGGCATTTCGTCCTGCGATAAGCACTGAGATCGAATAGGCCTCGTCCGCGGGCATGCCAGCTAAAACAGCGGCCGCAGCACCCGGGTTCATCCGGCCAAGGAAACCCGCGGCAAATTCCGGGGCCATTTTTGAAAAGACCTTTGCCGCATCGGATGGTTTCATCGCCTCATAAACGGCGGTCAGACGCGCAAGGTCTTGTTCTGCCGCGCCATCTGCCATCTGCAAGGTCTTTTTCAACTCATCTTCAACAGCTGTCATCTCCTCTATGCGTTTTGCGATCGCAGCCTCGGACAGGGCCAGGGCTGCAATTCGGTCTGCAAGCGCCTTTTCGCGCGCTGCGAGTCCTTGTTCTTTGCTGCGCAGCGCCTCGGCAAGGGCAGAGGGTGTCTCGCTACAGGTTTGCTCCGCTGGTGGCTCTGCTGGTTTTATCTCTGAATTGGCCAGTGCCGCGCCAAAGCCCGCACCAAGGCGCAGGGCGCCTGATGTGGCCAGAAAGAGCGAAACAATTAAGAGCGAACCGCGTCCGCTGCTGCTGCGTGGCTTTTTCATTCTGCGGCCTCCAGACCAGGCCGTTGCGCGCGCCTTCGAACGACACGCAATCGCCGATCTTGCTCTGTCGTGTCTGGCGCCTCGGCGACAGGCGCTTTGGCGTCGGGCAGATCGTGCAATGCCGCCAGTAAGAGTTCTAGCCGCGCCGCGCCCGCCTCGGCGCGTGCGGTGAGCGATTGCAACCCCTCAGCCGAGCCCGTCGCCGCAGTCCGCGCCTGTTCCAGCGCGCGCGTCATGTCATCAACCTGCGCAGACAAGACCGCGATTGCGCTGCCCATCCCACTTTCGAGTGTAGTGAATTTTTTGAGCCGTCCCGACAGGACGTAACAGTAAATCGCCGCCCCGAAAGACCCAGCCGCCATAAGAACATCTGCAATGAGCACCATGATCCGTTCCTCAATTCAAAACAAATTCGGTCACCAGAAAATCGCGCACGCGGCCGTTTCCGGTGACAATCTGGATCCTGCGCAAAAGCTGCGCTCTCATCCGGACCAAAGCTGTGGAATCATCAAATTCTGCAACATCGAGCGCACGCAAATAGCCGTTCAAAACATCTAAAATTCTAGGTTTCAAATGTGTGACATCGTCAGCATAGGCGGCATTTACCTCTAGCTGCGCGGTGAATTTCAAATGGCGACTTTCCCGATCCGACCCTAAGGAAATCACCAAAGGGTCCAACGGCACAAAGGCAATGGCTGGCAAAGAATCGACGGGATGCTCCTCGACGGCGTGCGCTTCCTTTTGGCCCAGAATCAGCCCAGACCATGTTGCGTAAAACCCGCCAGCGCCGAGCAAAATTGCCAAGATAAGCCCAATCAACAAGGGCTTTTTCGATGATTTTTTGGGTGCCACATCCTGTGGTTCTGCGTCTTCTGCCACCTGGCCCTCCGTTCTTGTTCGCTTTGCAAACATAGACCGCTGGTCACTAACCGATTGTTAAGGCCAATCCGCCAAAACTGGTTTCTAGGGGCAGAAGCCCGAATATGGAGACTGAGCGTGCAGAATTTGTTGCAGATATGGCTGGGCCTTGATGGCCGCAAACGTTTCATTGTTCTTGGGGCGACGCTTGCGGTTTTCATGACGGTTTTTGGCATGTCGCGCATAGCCGGAAATTCCGAAATGTCCTTGCTTTATGCTGGCTTAGACAGTTCGGCCGCAGGTGATGTGATTGCGGCTTTGGATGCGCGTGCGGCCAAATATGAGGTGCGGGGAGAGGCTATTTTTGTGGAAGCAAACCAGCGTGATTCGTTGCGAATGACGCTTGCGGCGGAGGGGCTTCCGAAGAATTCTGGCATGGGATACGAACTGCTTGATTCGCTCTCGGGATTTGGCACCACAGCGCAAATGTTTGATGCGGCCTATTGGCGGGCCAAAGAGGGAGAGCTTGCGCGTACCATTTTGGCGAATCCGCAGATTCGCGCCGCGCGGGTCCACATTGCTCAAGCACCCAACCAACCTTTTCAGCGCTCGGTGCAGCCCAGTGCGAGCGTGACGATCACTTCGGTTGGCGGCAATTTAGCGCCTTTGCAGGCCAAGGCGTTGCGGCATCTGCTTGCGGCTTCGGTTCCAGGCATGACGCCGGAGGAGGTCTCGGTGATTGACTCTGTTGCAGGGCTTATACCCTCTGACACCGATATTTCTGCGCCAAATGTGACTGCTGACAGCAAAGCGGCTGAGATTAAGCAGAATGTTGAAAGGCTTTTGTCAGCGCGAGTCGGCGCGGGGAAAGCGGTTGTCGAGGTGGCCGTCGATGTGGTCACGGACGCTGAATCGATCAAAGAGCGCCGTTTTGACCCGCAGGCGCGTGTTGCGATTTCAACCGATAACACTCAGCAAAGCGGCTCGAGTACGCAAGGTGGTCAGGATGTCACCGTCGCCTCGAATTTGCCCAATAATACCGCCCAGAACGGTGGCGGTAAAAATGAAACCTCTGAAACGCGCGAGCGGGTGAATTACGAAGTCTCTGAAACCAATCGTGAATTGATCAAATCACCCGGGGCTGTGCGTAAAATTTCGATTGCCGTTTTGGTGGATGGCGCGGCGGTTACGGCCGCCGATGGCACCGTCACAAATGAGCCGCGGCCCGAGGCTGAACTGACGGTCTTACGCGAGCTGGTGACCTCGGCCGCGGGGCTTGATAGCGCACGCGGCGATATCTTGACGTTAAAATCGATGGTTTTTGAACCTCTGCCTGTTGCCGTCGGCGAGATGGCGCAGGCCAGCATGTTCAGCTTTGGCATGATTGATATTATGACTCTGGTGCAAACCGCAGTGCTTGCCTTGGTCGCTTTGGTTTTGGGGCTTTTCGTGATCCGCCCGATCCTAACAGCAAATACGCGGGCGGCACTGCCTGATGACAGTAGCCCGTTTTCGCTGCCCGAATTTGGTGATTTGTCGAGTGGGCCGGTGCTGAATGGTGAAATTGATGATGGTTTTTTGCCGCCGCTTCCGATGGTTTCAGGGGGGCTTGGTGGTGAAGAGGACGACAGCGATCCGGTTAGTCGATTGCGCCGCCTGATTGAGGAGCGGCAAAGCGAGTCTGTCGAAATTCTGCGCGGATGGATGGAACAGGAAGAAGAGGTTCAGTGATGATGCTGAAACTTGAAGTTTTTGAAATCGAGGTGGAAGAGGGTAGCAGCCGTACCGTTGTTCTCGACACGCTTGCCTTAGAAGAAACCAAGCTTGCCTCCTATGAGGCAGGCTATGCGGCGGGCTGGGAGGATGCTATGGCCGCGCAGTCGGATGAACAGACGCAGATCCGCGCCGATCTGGCGCGCAATCTGCAAGGCCTTAGCTTTACCTATCACGAGGCGCGCGACCATGTTTTGCGCGCGATCGAGCCACTTTTGCGAGAAGTCGTTGATAAGCTTTTGCCAACACTTGCCCAAGATGTCCTGTCTCCAACGATTTTGCACATCTTGCTGCCACTGGCCGAACAAATGGCCGAGGTGCCAATCACGCTTGTGATCAGCCCTTCGGCACGACCCGCGATTGAGCCGGTCTTGGAACAGGCCGCGGGTTTGCCCATTACGGTGATGGAAGAACCCAGTCTGAGCGAGGGGCAGGTCTATCTGCGCTTGGGCGCCATCGAAACTCAGATCAACCTTGATCGTGCCACGAAAGATATTTCGGCTGCGGTGCGCGGATTCTTTGATCTTCCAGAAAAGGAACGGACTTATGGATGAATTATCCGACGCCAACCCTTTTGGCCAAGTGCCAATCGAGGTGACGATTTCGGTCGGCAAAGCCCGACCTTTGGTGCGTGATTTGCTGCGTCTCTCACGCGATGCGGTGCTGACATTGGACCGCCGCGTTGACGACCCGGTCGAGCTTTATGTCGGCGATAGGTTGATCGCGCGAGGCGAGTTGCAAGAGGTTGAAGGCGATGCCACTGGTCAGCTTGCCGTGCGCCTGACCGAGGTCGCCAATCTGCGGGGCGGGCTTTGAAATATCTCTATCTGGCCCTGATCGGGGTCATTTTTGCGATGATGGCCTCTCCTGCCATCTCGCAAAGTCTTTCCCTCGACCTTGGCGACGGCGGATCGCTCCCGGCGCGCTCGATTCAGGTGTTGGCGGTGATGACTCTCCTGAGCCTTGCGCCGGGGATCGCCGTTATGGTGACCTGCTTCCCCTTTATCGTGACGGTTTTATCAATTTTGCGGCAAGCAATCGGGCTTCAGCAGGCACCGCCCAATATGCTGATTGTCAGTCTTGCGCTGTTTCTGACCTGGTTTGTGATGGACCCGGTGTTCACCGAGGCTTGGGTGAAGGGCGTGCAGCCGCTGAATGCGGGTACTATTGATATTCAGCAGGCGATCCCTCTGATTGTTTCGCCTTTTAGAGGTTTTATGGCCGCACGGCTGGATGGTGATACCTTTACCGCGATGCAGAATCTGCGGCCTGTGGTGGTTGAGGTTGCGCCGATTGACGCACCGCTTTCGCTTTTGGTGCCCTCGTTTATCCTCTCCGAGATTCAGCGCGCTTTCGAGATTGGCTTTCTGATCTTCCTGCCGTTTTTGATCATTGATTTGGTGGTCGCCGCCGTTTTGATGTCGATGGGCATGATGATGGTACCGCCAGCTGTGGTGTCGCTGCCGTTCAAACTTGCCTTTTTTGTTGCAGCGAATGGCTGGAGCTTGGTGGCCGGCGCCTTGGTGCGAAGTTACTCCTAGCTTTCCTCAGCGGCAAGCAAGGCCGCCAAGCCTTCGCGATAAGTCGGGTAAATCAGCTCAAGCCCAAGCTCTTGCCGCATTCGTTGATTGCTGACTTTTTTCGATTCACCGTAAAAGCTGCGGGCCATCGGGCTCATCTCGGCGCGGTCATAGGCAACCTCAGGCGGCACCGGCAGACCCAACAGCTGCGCAGCATGGCCGATGACATCTTCGGGGGGCGCAGGGTCGTTGTCGCAAAGATTATAAATTCTGCCTGCATCTGGGCGGGCCATCGAGGCTTGCAATGTTTGGGCGATATCATCAACATGAATACGGCTAAACACTTGACCTGGTTTGATAATACGGCGCGCAGTACCATCACGAACCTTTTTGAAAGGCCCGCGTCCGGGGCCATAAATGCCGGCAAGCCGAAAGATATGTGCAGGCCGATCAAGTGCCAGCCATTGCATTTCGGCCAAAACCCGCAGGATAGCGCGCTGAGATTGTGGTGTCGTTGGCGTGTCTTCATCCACCCAAGCGCCATTGTGATCGCCATAAACCGCCGTGGTTGAAAGATATCCCAGCCATGAGGCGCCCGAGCCCGCAATCGCCCCGCTCGCTGCCTGCAAAAAGGGATCGCCCGCTTCATTCGGGGCGGCGCTGGCCAGAATGTGGCTGGCGCGCTGGCAGGCTTCGCGCAGCTCGCAGGGCCAAAGCAGCGGCTCCACACCTTGGGCGCGGATTTCATCCAGCTTGGCTGCATCGCGGGTGGTGCCAAGCACCGTCCAACCCTGCGGCAACAGCCGCGCAGCCAAAGCGGCCGCAGAATAGCCATATCCCAAGACCAGCAGTGTTTTCATCGCGCGCTCCTTCAGCCGCCTTAGATCTGACAGCTTTTGCGCTGTCATCAAGACTTCACTTGCGAAATCGTGAGTTTCGCCCTTAGATGGCCGATCAAAATCGAGAAGCAAAGCATATGAACGACGAACAAGCGGTCATCCGCACCCCAGATCAACCAAAATCAGAAATTTTCACCGATGCCGCAGCTGCGGTTGACCGGCTGGAGGCGATTTATGCCGAAGCCACGCGATTTTTATCCGCCCATTTCAGTGCGGCGGTGACCGGCAGCCGTCCTGCAACCCGCATCCGCGCCTGCTATCCCGAGATCAGGCTTTCGGTTACCAGCCATGTCAAGACTGACAGCCGTCTTGCCTTTGGCCATGTTGCCAGCCCCGGCGTCTATGCAACCACGATCACCCGCCCAGATTTGTTTCGTAACTATCTGATTCAACAGCTGGATCTTTTGATGCAGAACCACAAGGTTCCAGTGCAGATTGGCGTCTCTGACACGCCTATTCCGGTGCATTTCGCGGTTGCGGGCAACCCTGCGGTTTCGGTGCCGCAGGAAGGCGTGCTGGAGTTCAGCCTGCGTGATGTTTTTGATGTGCCCGATCTGGCCACCACGAATGATGATATTGTCAACGGCACCCTAACCCATAACGCCGATGGCTCGCAGCCGCTGGCGCCCTTTACCGCACAGCGGGTTGATTACAGCCTGGCGCGGCTGTCGCATTACACCGCGACCGATGCGGTGCATTTCCAGAATCATGTGCTGTTTACCAACTATCAATTTTATGTCGAAGAGTTCGAGGCGATTGCGCGGGCCGCCTTGGCCGACCCCGCGCAGGGCTACACCAGCTTTGTTGCGACGGGAAATCAAGAGATTACCCGCCCGGATGGCGTGATCAATCCGCATGCCAAAACCCCGCAAATGCCGACCTATCATCTGAAACGCCCCGACGGAAACGGCATTACCTTGGTGAATATTGGCGTCGGGCCGTCGAATGCAAAAACCGCAACCGACCATATTGCCGTGCTGCGCCCGCATGCTTGGCTTATGGTTGGCCATTGCGCCGGCCTGCGCAACAGCCAGTCTTTGGGCGATTTCTGTTTGGCCCATGCTTATCTGCGCGAAGACCATGTGCTGGACGACGATCTGCCGATCTGGGTGCCAATCCCAGCGCTGGCCGAGATCCAGATCGCGCTGCAAGAAGCCGTGGCAGAGGTGACGAAATTGGAGGGCTACGAGCTGAAGCGCATCATGCGAACGGGCACGGTGGCGACAATTGACAACCGCAACTGGGAGTTGCGCGATAAATCTGGCCCGGTCCGGCGTCTAAGCCAATCGCGCGCGATTGCTTTGGATATGGAAAGTGCGACGATTGCGGCGAATGGCTTTCGGTTTCGCGTGCCCTATGGCACATTGCTTTGCGTTTCGGACAAGCCCTTGCATGGCGAGTTGAAGCTGCCTGGAATGGCGTCTGAATTCTACAAGACTCAGGTCTCGCGTCACCTTGAAATTGGTATTCGCGCGATGGAGAAGCTGCGTGATATGCCGATAGAGCGAATTCACAGCCGCAAGTTGCGTAGTTTCGAGGAAACAGCCTTCCTGTAAAATCGCAAAAACACCTTATTCTCGGCCAAAAAGAGCTTGCCTTGGACCGCGAAAGCGTGAAAAGCCACTTTATCCGCCTGACAGGCAAATAAGGCCCGCACAAAAATCAGCGGGTCGGAACCAAGGGATGAACAAAATGAACAAACCGATGACCAAAACCCAGCTTGTTGCAGCTCTTGCCGATGCGATGGATTCCGACAAGAAAACTGCAACCGCTGCTTTGGACGCGATCGCAGCTGTGGTGTCGCGCGAAGTTTCCGCTGGCGGCGCAGTGACCCTGCCAGGTTTGGGAAAAGTGGCTTGCAAGGCCCGTCCAGAGCGTCAAGTGCGTAACCCAGCAACCGGCGAAACCATGACCAAGCCAGCTGACAAGCAGGTGAAATTCGCCATCGCTAAGGCTTTGAAAGACATCGTCAACGCATAAGTTTGCGCTGAAGGGTTTCGGAAAGGGTCGCCGATTTGGCGGCCCTTTTTACATGGGGGCTGGCATGGATCTGCGCGCAATCGCGATGGGGCTGACGTTTTCGTTGATGTGGTCGTCGGCCTTTGCCACGGCGCGGATTATTGTAGCCGCTGCCCCGCCTTTGGCGGCTTTATCGATGCGGTTTTTGATTTCGGGACTGCTGGCTGTGGTGGTCGCGCGGGCGCTGGGCCAAAGCTGGCGGCTGACGCCCGGGCAGGCGCGCTCGGTCATCGTTTTTGGTCTGTGCCAGAACGCGATCTATCTTGGCTTTAACTTTATCGCGCTGCAGGGCACCGAGGCGTCATTGGCGGCGATTATCGCTTCGACCATGCCGTTGATCGTGGCGCTGCTTGGCTGGGTTTTGCGCGGCGAAAAAGTCTCGAACCTTGGGCTTTTGGGTCTTTTGGCTGGGTTTTCGGGCGTGGCTTTGATCATGGGCAGCAGGCTTTCGGGTGGCGCTGATCCTATCGGCATTCTGCTTTGCATCGGTGGGGCCTTGGCGCTGGCGGTGGCGACGCTGACGATGCGGGGTGCGACATCTGGCGGCAATCTGTTGATGGTGGTCGGCTTGCAGATGCTGGTGGGCTCGGTGGTGCTGGCGGTGGTCGCTGGGGTCAGCGAGCCTTTGACTGCGCAGATCAGCCCGCGGTTTTTGGCGGCCTTTGCCTATCAGATTCTGATTCCGGGGCTGGCGGCCACGCTGTTGTGGTTCACGCTGGTCGGGCGGGTTGGCGCGGTAAAAGCCTCGGCCTTCCACTTTATGAACCCGTTTTTTGGTGTGCTGATCGCCGCACTTTTGTTGGGCGAAAAGATCCATCTAACCGATATGATCGGCGTGGCTATCGCAGCGGCGGGGATTTTGGCGGTGCAACTTGCCCGCCTGAAAACCCCCGCCGCCTGATCTTAGCTGGCCAGCAGCGCCGCGATGATCTGCTCTGCCGCGTCTTCTGCGGTCAGGGCGACGGTGTTGACCGTGATCTCGGGGGCCTCTGGCGCCTCGTAAGGGCTGTCGATGCCGGTAAAGTTCTTCAGATTGCCAGCGCGGGCCTTTTTATAAAGGCCTTTGACGTCGCGATCTTCGGCAACCTCTAGCGGGGTGTCGACATAAACTTCCATGAACTCGCCCTCGGCCATGATCTCGCGCACCATCTGCCGCTCGGCGCGGAAGGGCGAGATAAAGGCGGTCAGCACGATCAGCCCGGCATCCGACATCAGCTTGGCCACCTCGCCGACGCGGCGGATGTTTTCCACGCGGTCAGCATCGGTAAAGCCAAGGTCGCGGTTCAACCCGTGGCGGACGTTGTCGCCGTCAAGCAGGAAGGTATGCTTGCCCATCGCATGCAGTTTCTTCTCAACAATATTGGCGATCGTCGATTTGCCAGAACCCGAGAGGCCGGTAAACCAAACCACCTTGGCCTTTTGGTTCTTGATCGAGGCATGCGCCGCACGGTCAATATCCAAGGCCTGCCAATGGATGTTCTGACTGCGGCGCAGTGCAAAATGCACCATGCCAGCGGCCACGGTCGCATTGGTCATCCGGTCGATCAGGATAAAGCCCCCCAGATCGGGGTTCTTGGCATAGGATTCAAACGGCACCGCGCGGTCGGTCGAGATATTGACGACGCCAATCGCATTCAGCGCCAAGGTCCGCGACGGCAGATGTTCCAGCGTGTTGATGTTCACCTCGTATTTCGGCTCGGTGACGGTGGCGGTCAGGGTCTGGGTGCCGATCTTCAACAGATAGGGGCGGCCGGGCAGCATCTCGTGCTCGTCCATCCAGACCAAGGTCGCCTCGAACTGGTCGGCCACCTCGCAAGGCGCATCGGCGCGCACGATCACATCGCCGCGCGAGCAGTCGATTTCATCGGCAAAGGTCAGGGTGATCGACTGCCCTGCAACGGCGCGATCCAGAGTGCCGCCATAGGTGACGATGGATTTCACCGTGGTGGTCTTGCCCGAAGGCAGCACCCGAATGGCATCGCCGGGCTGCACCGCACCTGACCCGATCTGCCCCGCAAAGCCGCGGAAGTCCAGATTGGGCCGGTTCACCCATTGCACCGCCATGCGAAAGGCTTCATCCGCCATGCGCGCCACATTGATCGGCGCCTCTTCCAGATGGCCCAGCAGGGTTGGCCCCTGATACCAGCCCATATTGGCGCTTGGGGTGACGATATTATCCCCCGCCAGACCCGAGATCGGGATTGGCAAGAAAGCCGTCATGCCAAGCTGTTCGGCAAACTGCGCATATTCGCTGACGATCTGGTCAAAACGGTCTTGGCTATAGCCGACCAGATCCATCTTGTTCACCGCCAGCACCACGTTGCGAATGCCAAGCAGCTGCACCAAATAGGAATGCCGCCGGGTCTGGGTCAACACCCCTTGGCGGGCGTCGATCAAGATCACCGCCAGATCGGCGGTCGAGGCGCCTGTGACCATATTGCGGGTATATTGCTCGTGGCCGGGGGTATCGGCGACGATGAACTTGCGCTTGTCGGTGGCGAAAAACCGATAGGCGACGTCGATGGTGATGCCCTGCTCGCGCTCTGCGGCAAGCCCGTCAACCAGCAAGGCAAAGTCGATGTTCTGACCTTGGGTGCCATGGGCTTTGCTGTCATGTTCCAGGCTGGCAAGCTGGTCTTCGAAGATCATCTTGCTGTCGTAAAGCAGTCGGCCAATCAGCGTCGATTTGCCGTCATCCACCGACCCGCAGGTGATAAAGCGCAGCATGGTTTTGTGCTGATGTTTCAGCAGATAGGCGTCGATGTCCTCGGCGATCAGGTCTTCGGCGATGTAAACGGGGTCTTGGGCTGGATTGGTCATCAGAAATACCCCTCTTGTTTCTTTTTCTCCATCGAGGCGGCTTGATCGTGGTCAATCGCGCGGCCCTGACGTTCAGATGTAGTGGTCAGCAGCATTTCCTGAATGATCTCGGGCAGGGTGGCGGCGGTGCTTTCGACCGCGCCGGTCAGCGGATAGCAGCCCAGCGTGCGAAAGCGGATCGACTTCATCTGCGGCACTTCGCCCGGCGCAAGCGGAAAGCGGTCGTCATCCACCATCAGCACCATGCCGTTGCGTTCCACCACAGGGCGCGGAGCCGAGAAATACAGCGGCACGATCTCGATGCCTTCCAGATGGATATATTGCCAGATATCTAGCTCGGTCCAGTTCGACAGCGGAAAGGCGCGGATGGATTCGGACTTGGCCTTGCGGGTGTTGTAAAGCCGCCAAAGCTCGGGACGCTGGCTTTTTGGGTCCCAACGGTGATTGGCCGAGCGGAAGGAAAAGATCCGCTCTTTGGCGCGCGACTTTTCTTCGTCACGGCGCGCACCACCAAAGGCGACGTCAAAGTTATACTTGGTCAGCGCCTGTTTCAGCCCCTCGGTCTTCCACATATCGGTGTGTAGGCTGCCGTGGTCAAAGGGGTTGATGCCTTTTTCCATGGCTTCGGGATTTTGATGAACGATCAGCTGCATGCCTGCATCACGCGCGGCTTTTTCGCGCAAGTCATACATCGCCTTGAATTTCCAAGTGGTGTCGACATGCAGCAAGGGAAACGGCGGCGGTGCCGGATAAAAGGCTTTCTTGGCCAGATGCAGCATGCAGGCCGAATCTTTGCCCACAGAATAAAGCATCACCGGATTTTCGGCATTGGCCACGACCTCGCGCATGATGTGGATGCTTTCCGCTTCCAACCGCTGCAAATGGGTCAGCGTGTTTTGCGAGAGCGGTGCTGCGGCGGGCGTGCCTGTCATCATAAAATCCTTTTTTCTTACGCGTCTTATTTGGCAAATTTCGGATCAGGAGCCAAGGGGAGACCGCGCTATCTTTGGCGCGGGATGAATTTCGGGATATAGGGCTGAGGATTGCGACAAATCTGCGGCGATTGTTCGGCTTGGGCAGCTTTGGTTGGAAAACTGTGCGGGCTTGCCGCAGATTTGCGCGCGGTTGGTTCTTTGCGCAACAGTCAAAACGTTGAGAAAGCTGGGTGCCACCGCAAGACTTAGTGGTTTTGTCGCCAAGGCTGGGCTGATCTGCCTCTAGATCGCGCAATTTCCCCTAAAATGTCAGCTATTTCCCCGCCGACTGTTGCGCTTTTGTAGCGAAAGTCGCGCTTTTGTGGCGAAATTGAGATCAATAAGTCCCTAAAGTATATCAAATTCAATCAAAGGACTAGAAATTGTGTCCAGATCAAAGTATTGATGAACGCAATAGGCCTCAAAAATGGGGCTAATAACACTCCAGGCGCTAAAGCTTGGGTTTTTGAGGCGGAGTAGTACAATGGTTCAGGCGATTGATTTCGCCGTCCGCGATTTTGCGGGCGCAAAGCAGCATGGCAGTGTCGCAGGCGATACGCAGGGCAACTTCATCCAGATCGGTGCTGGCGATAGCATATCGCTGAACCTCTCAAAGACATCCATTGTGGCCTATGAACAGCAGGGCGGCGATCTGCTGATCCGGCTGGCAGATGGCCGGATGGTCGTGTTGAGCAATTATTTCAATGCAGTACCGGGGCAAGAGAACCACCTGTATATTTCTGCTGATGGCGAGATGACCGAAGTTTTGGTACAGCCAAGCGGCGACGGCGTGTTGTTTGCCGATTATGGCCCGGTGAGCGGCTGGGATAAGTGGAGCCCGCTGGACGATCTGCGCTTTACGACCGCCGACACGGTCGTGGACACCGCCTTTGCGGCCAACGAACCGGCAGGCATGGCTCCGTTTATTCCGGGGCTTTTGGGTGGCTTTGGTGGAGTTGGCACGGCTGCGGCTGCGGCGGGCGGTCTGGCGGTGCTGGGCGCTGGCGTCTCTGGCGGGGGTGGCACCGATACGGTTACAGGCGGCACAGGCGAGACGAGCACGGGCACGACAAGTACAGGTGGTACGGGTGGCACCAATTCTGGTGAACCCGCCGACACCACGCCTCCGGTTGTGGCGATTGACCAAGGCACCAAGACCGTTTCGCATGTCGAGACGGGGGTGGCCTATCAGAACGGGGTACAGATTGGCGGCACCAGCGAACCGGGCGCCAAGATTGATGTTTTGGTCAATGGCAACACCCAGTCGACCACAGCGGGTGCAGATGGCACTTGGACTGTGACCTTCCCGACCACTCAGGTGAACCCTGGCCAGTATGAAATTCCTGTCGTTGTGACCGCGACCGACAGCGCCGGTAACAAAGTTTCGGCAAATGATACGCTGGTGGTTGATACGGTGGTGCAGCCCTTCACCCATAGCGCAAGCAGTGCAGGCTCGGACGGGGTGCTGAACGCCGCGGAATCGGCCCAAGGTCTAACCGTTGGTGGTCTTGTCGAGCCGGGCTCTACGGTTCAGGTGAAACTGGACAACGGCAGCACCTATGCCGCGACCGTGACCGATGGCAGCTGGAGCTATACTTTCGCCGCAAGTGAAATCACACCTGGCGATCTGCACAATATGCAGCTGACCGCGATTGCGACGGATAAATATGGCAATGTGTCTCCGCCCATTGTCTCGCCGATCAAGGTGGATACTTTGGTCAGCAACTTTGCTCTGACCAATACCGATACGAGTGCGATCAAGGCCGATATGGTTTTGAATGGTGCCGAACAGCAGCTGGGTTTGAAAATCAGCGGCACGGTTGAGGCAGGCTCGAGCGTGATGGTCAAGCTGGGCGATGGCAGCTATCACGCCGCCAGCGTGTCGAACGGCAGCTGGAGCTATACTTTCGCCGCAAACGAAATCACCACAGGTGATTTGCACACAATGCCAATCAGCGCCTATGCCACGGATGCCTATGGCAACGTGTCGAACACCATCGCCTCGACGGTCCAGGTCGATACGCTGGTCAGCAATTTTGCCCAGACTCTGACCGATACCAGCTCTGTTAAAGCCGATAGCGTATTAAATGCGGCCGAAGCCCAAGGTGGCCTGCGGATCGGCGGTACTGTAGAAGCCGGTTCGGTTGTTATGGTCAAGCTGGGCAATGGCGTCGAGCATCAGGCCACCGTCAGCAACGGCAATTGGAGCTATACCTTCCCTGCCTCGGAGGTGACCCCGGGCGATCTGCACAGCATGGCGATTTCGGCCTATGCGACCGATGCCTATGGCAATCGCTCGGCCACCGTCACCTCGCCAGTGCAGGTTGACACTTTGGTTAGCAATTTCGCTCAGACATTGACCAATACCAGTTCTATAAAAGCTGACGCGGTTCTGAACGCCGCCGAAGCGCTGGGCGGGCTGAAAGTGGGCGGCACGGTCGAAGCGGGCTCGACTGTCATGGTCAAGCTTGGCAATGGCGCAGAGCATCAGGCCACCGTCAGCAATGGGGCCTGGAGCTATACCTTCGCCCCAGGCGAGATTACCGCAGGCGAGATGCATTCGATGCAGATCACCGCCGTGGCAACCGACAGCTATGGCAACGTCTCGGCGCCGATTACCTCCAGCGTTTTGGTTGATACGCAGGTAAGCAATTTCCAAAAGCCGGCTGCGCCTTTGGCGGGCGACGGCATCTTGAACGCAACCGAAGCCGTGGATGGCTTGGTTGTGGCAGGTACGGCCGAGGTGGGCGCGCAGATCGTGGTGCATATGCAAAATGGGATTGATTTGCAGACCACTGCGGATGCTTCGGGCAATTGGTCTGTCACCTTTGACACCGCGCATTTGCCAACGGGGCAGGGCAGTGGCGCAAGCCGCAGTGTCACCGTGACCGCCACCGATTTGGCCGGAAACGTTGCGCATTACGACCAAAACTTTGCCTTTGACACTGTTGCGCCAAACGACCCTTGGATTATCCGCGACGAGGGCGGCGGCAACCAGATCACGGGGATCGTCACCGAAACCACGCCAGATATCACCACCTTCCATATGGTTGCAGCCACTGGCACAGTGATCGACATCACACCTTCGGGGACTTTGAATGGCACTGCTGATATCAACGGATCATCCAAGCAGATCACGCGGAGCTATTTTGACAATAGCCCTGTGCCTGATGGCAGCTATCTGGTGGTCAGCAGTCAAGACGCCGCGGGCAATGAATCCAGCACGCTCTATATCCGCTCGACCACGGGCGAGACTACGGTCGATCTATCGCGCGCGGGTCTGGATCATTTCGACTTTGGCACCATCAACCTGACCGCCTCGCATGCGACATTGACCCTGACCGAAGCGCAGGTAAATGCGCTGACAGGCCCAGACAAGTCGATGACGATTTCGGGTGCAGGCGATGACCATGTCAACTTGGTTGGTGCAACCGATGCCCATTCAAGCCAGATCATCAACGGAGAAAGCTATAACCTCTATAATCTGGGTACGGCTGGGGCCAGCGTGCTGATCGACTCGGATATTATCGTCAACCATACCGGCGTGTGATCGGATATTTGGAGATGCCAAGGCTCTGCACTTTTGCAACCTGGACTGCGGTTCGCAGCCGTGGTCCGGCACTGGCGGCGCTGATGCTGCTGTCAGCCTGCATGGCGGGGGGGAACCCTCTGACCAAGCCGGCTGCGGTGGTTGCGCAGCCGAAAGGCGCTGCGGCACAAAACCTTGCGGCTTCGGGGCAAAGCTCGGCGCTGATTGCGGATTTGCAGGCGCGCCGGTCGGTGCTGCCCTCGGGCGGTCCCTATGCGCAAGTGGCCGGGGCAGTTGTTGCAGCAAGTGCGGGGGCGGGGCAGGCAGAGCTGCGCGTCGCCCAGCTGAAGGCCAAGGCGCGCGCGAAAAACTGGCTGCCCTCGATCGGTCCCAGCGTTAGCCTGACCTCTTTGGGCGGGCTGGCGACAAGTCTGCTGTTGGATCAGGCGCTGTTTGATAACGGTGGCCGCAAAGCGCAGCGTGCCTTTGCCGCCGCAGATGTCGAGGTTGCCGCCGTAGACCTATCGATTGCAATGAACCAGCGGGTTTATGACGGGCTGTCGAATTATGTGACGGCAGAACGCGCCAAGGCGCAGGCGGTGGTGTCAGAGCAAGCGGCCGCCAAACTGGCCGATTTTTCAGTGATCATGCAAAAACGGGTCGCAGGCGGCATCTCTGATCTGTCCGAGCAGCGCGTGATCGACCAGCACATTGCCGAGATGCAGGCCACCGTCAGCGCAGACCGCCGCGCGGCCGATGCAGCCTTGGCAGAGTTGGCTGTGATTGCGGGTCAGCCGTTGACAGGTCTGCGCGGCCTTGATCGGATTTCCACGGCCAACTTGGAGCCCTTGACGGTTCTGCGGGCGCGGGGTGAGGGCGCGCGGGATCTGGCGCAAGCTGATCTGCAATTGGCGAATATGAAATTTGGCCTTGCGGCCTCAACAGGGATCGGCGGCGATGGGGCCGCTCCTGCGCTGCGCTTGACCGGCATGGGGATGCTTAATCCCGGAGCGAAATCCGATATGGAGGCGCTGCGCCAAACCAGCGATGTGGTGGCGCGTCAGACCGCCGAAGCCGCCGAGGCCGCAAACCGCCGCAGCGTGACGCTTGAACAAAAAAGGGCGTCTCTGGCCTCGCGGCAGGCGCAGGGCGCAGAGGTGCTACGCCAAACCGCCGGCAACCTAGAGCTTTTTACCACGCAATACAAAGTTGGCCGCCGCAGTCTTTTGGAACTGGTTGGCCAATACGACGCCTATGCGCGGCTTCAGCGCGATCAGGCCGCATTGGCCTATGATATCGCACTGACCGAGCTGGAAATCGCCCGCGATAGGGGTGAATTGGTTGATGGAGCAAGCCTGTGAATGATGACCGCGTCGTAGCTTTCGATATGAATGCAGGCCGCTCGGGCGCCGCTGCAACGCGCCCTGCTCCCAGCGCCCGCGCCTCTCGCCCTCGCCACAGCAACCGCGCTTTGTCGCGCGCGCAGCTTGCCTCGGTTTATGCTGGGCTAATTGGCACTGAACTTGCGGTGCCTGATCTGCTGGAAAATATCCAGCTTGCGGCCAGCAGCGGCAGGCTTGGGATTGATGAGGTTGCCCACGCCCTGCGCGCCTTGGGCATGACCGCTTCGGTCGATCAGATCACTGCTCCAACGGCAGATCACTGGCCGGCGCTTACCGAGATGTCTTCGGGCCAGATCGTGCTGGTTTTGGGGCAAACCGAAGACGGAGTTGAGGTCTATGATACCTCGGTAGAGCATATGCGCGCCGAGGTCAGCTTTGCCGATTTCGCCCAAGTTTATACCGGACGCATGCTGCGGGCCAAGACCACGATCAACGAATTGGCCAGCCGCCATATCGAAAACAAACCCGAACCGCATTGGTTCTGGGGTGAATTCCCGCGCTATAAACGCCAGTTGATGGAAGTGGCGGCGGGGTCTTTGGTGGCCAATTTGCTGGCTGTGGCGGTGTCGTTGTTTTCGATGCAGGTCTATGACCGCGTCATTCCCTATCAGTCTGAACCCACGCTTTGGGTGCTGGCGCTGGGTGCGATGCTGGCGATTTTGATGGAAGCGGCGCTGAAACTGGCACGCTCTAGCCTGATGGATGTGACCGGCAAGCGGATCGAGCTGTCGGTGCAATCGCGGCTGATGGAAAAACTGTTGGGCATGAAGCATGGCCCCGGCCAGCGCAGCCCTTCAAGCCTGTTTGCCGCCATGCGTGAGTTTTCCTCGGTGCGCGAGTTTTTCACCGCCAGCACCATAGGCACCCTTGCTGATCTGCCGTTTATTCTGATTTTCCTTGCTCTTGTCGCCTCGATTGGGGGCAATCTGGTGTGGATTTTGGTGATTGGTGGCGTGCTGATGGTTGCACCCGGCTTTCTATTCCAAAAGAAAATGGTGGCGCTGACCGCCGAGACGCAAGGCGCAAGCACCCGCGCCGCCCGTCTGCTGTATGAAGCGATATTCGAGGCAGAAACCGTCACCACCCAGCGCGGGGAAGACCGTGTCAAACGGATCTGGTCCGAGCTTTCGACGCTTTCGGTGGTGAAATCTTCAGATCAGCGGCATCTGACAGCGCTTTTGGGCTATTGGGCGCAAGCGGTGCAGCAGGGCACCTATATTCTGGCGGTGGTTGCGGGGGCCTATCTGGTGTTTGCCGGCGATTTCACCGTCGGCACCATCATCGCCATCGGCATTCTGACAGGCCGCACGCTTGGGCCTTTGGCCGCCTTGGCATCGACCCTGTCGAAATGGACCAACGTCAAATCTGCGCTGAATGGCTTGGAAGCGATTGCGAAATCCAATCAATCAAATGAGGCCGGCCGCAGCTATCTGCGCCGCGAAAAGCTGACGGGCGCGTTTGAAATTCGCAATCTAGAGTTTCGCTATGACCCGAAATCGGCCCCCACTGTCGAGATCAACGGCCTGTCAATTCCCGCGGGTCAGCACATTGCCGTTCTGGGCACCAATGGCTCGGGCAAATCCACCTTCCTGCGGATTTTGGCGGGGCTTTATGATCCTACCGCTGGCCGTGTGCTGATCGATGGCGTTGATCTGGCACAGGTGCATCCGCGCGATCTACGCCGAGGCATCGGCTATCTGGGCCAAGAGGTGCGGCTGTTTGCGGGCAGCTTGCGTGACAATCTGAACATGACGCAACTGGAGCGCGACGACGAACGCCTGTTCGAAGCACTTGATTTTTCTGGGCTTGGCCCCTTTGTGCGCAACCATCCACGGGGCTTGGATCTGGAAATCAAAGAGATGGGCGAAGGCCTGTCAGTGGGCCAGCGGCAAAGCATTGGCTGGGCGCGGCTGTGGCTGCAAAACCCTTCGGTAGCGATTTTGGATGAACCCACCGCCGCCTTGGACCAGACGCTTGAAAACACCCTTGTCAGCCGTTTGCAAACTTGGCTGCAAGGCCGCACCGCGATTATTGCCACCCACCGCGTGCCGATCCTGCAATTGACCAACCGCGTGGTAATTTTTCAAAACGGCAGACTGGTTGTTGATGGTCCGCGCGAAGCTGTGCTGGCGCATCTGAACAAGGCGCATGAGGCCCCTGCCGCGATTGCTGCTGTTGCGGCTGCCAATGGCCAGATGTTGATCGCTGGGTCCGCGCCGGTCAATCAAGCCTCTGCGCCGCAACTGCCGCGCGCGGCACAGCCGCTGACAATCCAGCTTGGGGCAGGGGCTGCAAGATGAGCATCGCAAGCTTTGACGAGGCCTTTGCCGAAAAACAGCGCGGCCCCAGCCGCACCATATGGATGATCGCCGGTGTTGCCGTAGTGTTTCTGCTCTGGGCCTCTTTCGCGTGGCTGGACGAGATTGTGCATGCGCAGGGCGAGGTGGTGTCTTCGTCGCGCCCGCAAATCATTCAAAACCTAGAAGGCGGCATTCTGGCCGAGCTGAACGTGGCCGAAGGCGATCTGGTGCAGCCGGGGCAAACCTTGGCGCGGCTGTATGGCACCCAGTATCAGGCAGCGGTGGATGATTATTCCGACCAAATCGCTACGTTGGAAATTCGCCGGATGCGGCTTGATGCCGAAATCAACGGCGAGGCAGGCTTTGATGCGCCCCCGGTAATTGCGGGGCGGGTGCCCGAAGTGGTGGCTTCGGAAAAAGCGCTGCTGACGGCGCGACTTAGCGATTACGCTGCGCGGGTCGAAGGTGCCAAAGCGGTGCTGGACCAAGCCTCGCAAGAGCGCGATTTGCTGGAAAAAATGTACAAGCAAGACATCGCGCCGCTGATCGAGGTCACCCGCGCCCGCAAGGCCTATTCCGATGCGCAAAGCAAATTGGCCGAGGCGCAGACCACCACCAAGATGGAACGCGCCACCGATTTTTCGAAGGTGGAAAGCGATCTGGCGCAGCTGCGGCAAAAGCTGAAACTGGCGCAAGACCAGCTGTCGCGCACGACTTTGGTGGCACCGATGCGCGGCATTGTGAACAAGCTGTCGATCACTACGATTGGCGGCGTTGTGCGCTCGGGCGAAGAGATTATGGAACTGATTCCCGTCGACGGCGATCTGTTCATCGAGGCGCGTGTAAAGCCGCGCGACATCGCTTCGCTGCATCAGGGGCTGAAGGCGACAGTAAAGCTAACGGCTTATGATTACACGATTTATGGCACTCTAAAGGCCAAGGTGACGTTCATTTCCGCCGATACGTTTAAAGACGAGCGGTCGCGCAGTCCCGATGGCGATCCGCATTACAAAGTCACGCTTGCGGTGGATCGCAGCCAGTTCACCGAGCGTCAGCGCGGTCTGGAAATTCGACCTGGGATGCAGGCTGATGTCGAGCTGGAAACCGGCGGCAAGACCATTCTGACCTATCTGACCAAGCCTTTGTATAAATCCAGCCTCGCCCTGCGCGAGCGTTGAATTCCGGCAAATATAAGGCATTTCCCTAAAATCCCGCCGCTTAACCCCTTATGCACCGAGATCGGTTACACCTGAGCTTGGGTGTTTGATAAATGGGTGTGTGAATGGCTGGGCAATCAGATGTCGCGCCAGTCATCATCAAGCGTAAAAAAGTCATCAAGGGTGGCGGCCATCACGGTGGGGCGTGGAAAGTGGCCTATGCTGACTTTGTGACGGCCATGATGGCCTTTTTTATGCTGATGTGGCTGTTAAACGCGACGACGGAAAAGCAACGCAAAGGCATTGCAGATTATTTTAACCCGACCATCGCGGTGTCGCGGGTTTCGGGTGGTGGCAAGGATATGTTTAGCGGGGATTCTCTGTTTGTCGAAGGCGCGCTTGCTCAGACGGGCACGGGGGCGACTGGTAATCAGCCCAGCAAGGAAGACCGTGGTCGCAGCGAAACCGGGCCGCAAACCTCGGCGGGCGTGGCAGAACAAAAAGTCCTCGATCAGGTAAAAACCGCGCTGACTGCGCAGGGCGGCGAAAGCATGACGATGAAGCGGCTGCTCAGTCATGTCATCAGCAGGGTTACAGACGAAGGTTTGGTTGTCGAAATTTTTGATGTGCCTGACGATCCGTTGTTTGAAGAAGGCACGGCTAATCCGCGCGACCAAACCCTGAAAATCGCAGCCTTGTTGTCTGAGGTTTTTGGGCTGGCGCAAAACCAGATTGCTGTAAACGGCTATGTTCGAACTTTGCCTATCACGCTGAAAGATAACCCAAATTGGGAGCTTTCTACCGCAAGGGCGCAGGCAATGCGGCAGATGCTTGAAGCCAATAAAACCCCATTGGACCGCGTGGCGCGCATCAGTGGAAATGCCGATAGAAAACCCGCGACTCAAGACCTGACGGCGGTGCGCAACAATCGGCTCGAGGTGATTTTGCTGCGGAAGTTCAGATGAGATGGCTCAAATTTGAGCTGTTAGGCAGATCTTAAGGCGCATCATGCAGAGTTGGCAAAAGATAGGTCGACGCTGCAGAAGGGCGCATTTCATGACAATTTCATCTTCGCTGAATGCTGGCGTTTCAGGGCTAAGCTCTAACGCGAGTAAGCTGGCGACTATTTCTGATAATATCGCCAATTCTGGCACCTATGGGTACAAACGCGCCCAGACAGATTTTCAGTCGCTGGTGATGACCGGCAACTCCAATTCATCCTATGTGGCGGGGGGGGTGCGCGCCACGAATATGCGCATGGTCGATATGCAGGGCCCGCTGATCAATACGACCAATGCCACAGATCTTGCCATCGACGGCCGTGGGTTTTTGGCCGTCACCGATGTCACATCGCTAAACGATCCAACCGCCAGCTTTCCAATTTCGCTGATCACAACGGGCTCGTTTCGTCCAGATTCTGATGGCGTTTTGCGCACGGCAACAGGGCAAGTCCTAATGGGTTGGCCCGCCTCTTTGCTGGATGACAACAACGCCTTCGCGCGGGATACTTTGGCTTCGCTGGTCCCAGTAGAGGTTGGTTCCAATCAATATGTTGCCAACCCAACGACCTCTATTTCGCTGGCCGTGAACTTGCCTTCCGCTCAGTCGACCGCAGGCGCCAGCGGTGATCCTCTTGCGATTGGTGTCGAATATTTTGCCAATTTGGGCGAGTCCGAATCGTTAAACTTTGAATACACGCCCGAGGTGCCTGTTGCGGGGGCATCGAACGCTTGGAACATGACCGTGCGCGATGGCGCGCAAGCTGACGCGATTGTTGGCAGTTACCGGCTTGAGTTTAATTCCAGTCAGGTTGCGGGCGGCACTTTGCTGAATGTGACAACGCTTTTTGGCGCGGCCTATGATCCGGCCACCGGCGGCATGGATGTGCCGGTTGCAGGGGGCACAATCAATCTGAATGTCGGTAAGATTGGCCAGATTGATGGCACGACCCAACTTTCGACCGGCTTTACGCCGGTCTCAATCGGGAAAAACGGCACGCCGGTTGCCAGTCTTAGCTCGATGACGGTAGATGAATCTGGCAATCTTTATGCGATCTACGATCAAGGCTTTACGCGGCGGCTGTACCAAATTCCAGTTGTCGATGTGCCGAACCCAAACGGCCTGCTTGCCACCGACAATCAGGGCTATCGGCTTTCCGTCGAATCGGGCCCGATCTATCTTTGGAATGCCGGAGAAGGGCCAACGGGCAATATGTTAGGCTTCACGCGTGAGGAATCCTCCGTCGATGTGGCAACCGAATTGGTGCAACTTATTCAAACTCAGCGCGCCTATTCCTCGAATGCCAAGGTTATTCAGGCGGTGGATGAAATGCTGCAAGAAACCAATAGTATCAAGCGATAGGAGGCGTAGATGTCACTCACAGGCAGCCTGAATTCCGCCCTGTCTGGGCTGAATGCGGCCGCGCGCGCGGCAGAGCTGATTTCCTCCAATGTCGCGAATGCGATGACCGAAGGCTACGCGCGCCGCGAACTGCAAACCTCTGCGCGGGTCGTGGGCCAATCTGGGCAGGGCGTAAAGGTCGACGGGGTGCTGCGACAGGCGGATCTCGCCGTCATTGCCGATCGCAGGGTCGCGCAGGCGGGCAGCAGCGCCAGCTCGACGGTGGTCGATTTCATGACTCGCTTGGAGACGGCGCTTGGCAGTGTTGGGTCAGAAGGTTCGCTCGTCTCGCGGGTAGCAGGGTTCTCAACAAGCCTGCAAGAGGCCGCATCGCGTCCGGATGCAGACACGCGCCTGATCGGAGTATTGCAATCTGCTACCGCTTTGACGCAACAAATCTCTAGCGCGGCGACGGCAATTCAATCTGCCCGCGCGGATGCGGATGGTCAGATTTCCGATCAGGTGAGCTTGTTGAACATCACTCTGAATCAGGTGGCGCAGTTCAACGGTGATATCGGCGTTGGCCTGGTCAATGGCCGCGATGTCTCTGCTTTGATGGATCAGCGCCAGCGCGCCATTGATAGTATTGCCTCGATTGTGCCACTGCGCGAAGTGCCGCGAAGTTATGGCGGGGTTGCCTTGTTCACCACTGGTGGTGCTATCATTTTAGATGGTAAGCCCGCAGAGTTTGGCTTTACCGCGGCCGGGGTGGTTGTGGCTGGAATGACCCAAGCTTCAGGGGCGCTTTCGGGCCTAACCTTGGACGACCGTTCTGTCGCAACCTCGGGGGACAGCAGCCTTATTTCTGGCGGCACGCTCGCGGCCGCCTTTCAGGTACGCGACAGCCTTGCACCAGCGGCCCAGGCCAATCTTGACGCGCTCGCCCGCGATTTGATCACCCGATTTGCCGATCCTGCTACCGACCCAAGCCTACCCCTGAGCGCGCCAGGGCTCTTTACCGATACCGGCACCGGTTTTGACCCCAGCGCCGAAGTCGGCCTTGCGCAGCGCCTTAGCGTGAATTCTTCGGTTGATCCCACTAAGGGCGGCGATCTTTCAAAGCTGCGCGATGGGCTTGGCGCGATGGCGCCTGGCCCGGTTGGCAGTGCCGCGCAATTCAATCGTTTTTCAGCGGCTTTGGAGAGCCTGCGCACGCCGGCCTCTGGCGGCTTCTCTGCCGCAAGCCGTAGTTTTGCGACGCTAGCGACCGATATGACCTCTTTTGCCGCAAGTGGTCGCGTCGCAGCCGAAAATGACGCCACTTATAACGCCGCCAAACTTGAAACGGTAAAAACCCTCGAGCTTCAGGGCGGCGTCGATACCGACCACGAGATGCAAACGCTGTTGTCGATCGAAAAAGCCTATACCGCCAACGCTAAGGTAATTTCGGTCGTCAACGATCTATTGCAGCGCCTTTTGGAGATTTGAAAAATGGTCACCACCTCTGTCGGCGATATGACAAGCGCCTTCGCGTTTCGCGCAAAAAACCTCAGTCTTAAAACTGAGATGCAACGCCTGTCGACCGAGCTGACAACGGGGCAAACAACTGATATCGCGAAAAAGTTTTCTGGAAATTTAAGTCTTGTTTCAGGCATCGATACCTCGCTTGCGCGGATAAAAGGCTATACGGCCCAAACCCAAGAAGCAGGGTTGTTTACCACCACGATGCAGGCGGGGCTGCAAACAATTGACAGTTTGGCGCTGCAATTGCGCCAATCGCTGATGACGGTTTCTGCGGGCTCTGGAACGGCACAGCTTTCTGGTGTCGGGGGGGAGGCGCAGCAAATCTTTCAGTCAACCATCGCCGCCTTGAATGTGGCCGTCGGCGGGCGATCGCTCTTTGGTGGCGTGGAAACTGCAATCGTACCCGTGGCGGGGTCGCAAAGCATTCTCACCGCGCTTGATGCGGCAACGGCGGGGGCAACTTCGGTGCAAGATGTGATCGCTGCGGTTTCAAATTGGTTTCAGGACCCCGCAGGTTTTGCGACGCAAGCCTACAACGGGGGTGCGCCGCTAGAGCCTGTGACGATTGCTCCGGGCGAAACCGCAAATCTTGATATCACCGCAAAAGATCCTGCCATCACCGAAACGCTAACCGGCATCGCGCTTGCGGCCTTGTTGGGCCGCGGCCTGTTTTCCGCTCAACCAGACTTGCGCAGATCATTGGCCGAAGCGGCGGGGACGCATCTGTTACAAAGCCAGAGCCATCGGCTTGAACTCTCTGCCCGTCTGGGCGTCACCGAATCGCAAATTTCTGCCGCAGAAACCCGCAATTCTTCCGAGGAAAGCGCGCTTCAGATCGCACGCAATGACCTGACATCGGTAGACCCCTATAGCACCGCAACCAAACTGCAAGAAACCCAGACACAGCTGGAAACCATTTACGCCCTTACGGCCCGCATGTCGCACCTTAGTCTGTTGGATTACCTATGATACGGGCTTTTTTCTTTGCGATTTTGATCGCCTGCCTGCCAACTTTCCTGTTCGCGGGTCCAATTCGCATTAAGGATTTGGTCGAATTTGACGGGGTGCGTGCGAATGATTTGGTCGGCTATGGCTTGGTTGTCGGCTTGAATGGCAGTGGCGATGGACTGCGAAATGCGCCTTTTACCGAAGAAATCATGTCCAATCTGCTAGAACGGCTGGGCGTCAATGTCTCGGGCGAGTCGTTTCAGCCTAAAAACGTCGCCGCGGTTTTTGTAACAGCCACTTTGCCGCCTTTTGCGCGTGCGGGTGGCCAGATTGACGTCACCGTTTCTGCGATTGGGGATGCCAAAAGCCTGCTTGGTGGCACTTTGATCATGACGCCTTTGAATGGGGCCGACGGGAAGATTTATGCTGTTGCCCAAGGTGCGATCATTGCCGGCGGAGTCTCGGCTGATGGGCAGACCGCAAAAGTGGTTCAAGGTGTTCCAACGGCGGGCATGATCCCCTCTGGTGCGCGCGTCGAGCGTGAGGTGGAATTTGATTTCACCCAGTTGCAATCGATGCGTCTTGCCCTGCGTGAGCCTGATTTCACCACCGCCGCGCGCATTGAGACGGTGATCAATAAGGCCACCGGGCGAAAATCGGCGGAAATGTTGGATGCGGGCACTGTGCTTTTGCAAACAAATGGGCGCTCGCCAGCACATTTGATCAGCCAGTTGGAAAATTTAACGATCGAGCCGGAATCGAAAGCGCGAGTTGTGGTTGATCAGAGATCCGGCACCATAGTGATGGGCGAAGATGTCAGAATCAGCCGCGTCGCCGTCGCGCAGGGCAATTTGACGCTTCGGATCGACGATACGCCGGTGGTGGTGCAACCAAACCCGTTTTCGCAGGGCCAGACCATCGTGGTGCCGCAATCATCAGTCGGCATCCAGAACGCGCCGGGCACGGGGCTGGCCGAAGTTCAGGGCGGCACCAATCTTTCCGAAGTGGTCGCCGGGCTGAACGCCTTGGGCGTCGCCCCGCATGACATGATCGACATTCTGAAAAGCATTAACGCCGCAGGTGCCTTACATGCCGAATTTGTGGTGAACTAGCCCCTAGCGATCAATCGGCAAGCCTGAAGGGACGCTGTCTGGAATGCCCATGCGACCGCCAGCCACCGCCAATGGGTCTTCAAGTGCCTTCAGAAAGGCCATGATGCTGTTAAACTCCGGTTCTGAAAGGCTGATTGCCGGAGCCTTGATCGCGTTGGCAATCGCCGCATAGTTCGACGCTTCCTCGCCTGGTGCCAAATCGGGTTTGCCGACCTCCATCGCGGGAAGAATCGCGTGACTTAGGTCATAATCTGCCAAGCCAGATCCAGGAGCCATGTGATGCCGCAGATAATCGCTAAGGTCGCGGTAGCTGCCGGCATGGCCATAGGGTGCTGTCAGCGTGACATTGCGCAAAGACGGCGTGCGGAAAGCATAGGCGTCAGCGGGGTTGTTCGAGACTCGCATTCGGCCAGTATCGCGCTGGTGACGCTCAAAGCGCTCGGCTTTGCCCGGCCCAATCTGTGGGTCGCCCATTGCGTGGTATGTCATATCGGTCAGCAAGGCGCCTGAATGACAATTGCCACAGCCCGCTTTGCCGTAAAACAACACCCGCCCTGCTTCAGCTTGATCGCTCAGAGCCGCTTCACCGCGCAGAAAGGCGTCATAAGGTGAACCGTCAGAGCGGAAATCAAAGGTCATATAGGCCGCTACGGCATTCGAAATATCGGTGAAATGTATAGGCCTGCCTGCGCTGATTTCTGGATAAACAGACTTAAAATCAGCGGCATAGGCTGGAATGGCTGCGATGCGTCTGGCAATGGCTTCCCAAGCCCCATCGGGGCCAGTGATGCGGCCCTGCCGCACCAATGTCGAAATTTCATTTTCTTCGTAATGGCCTGCCATTTCATCGCTCGACAGCACTGGAAACATGGTCTGCGCCGACAATAAAGAGGCAAATCCCGTGACCATTTCATCTTCCAAGGGCGTGCGGAACCCGCCTGCACGGCTGCTATCCGCCTCGATTCGGCCATCGGCGAACAAAACGGTAAAGCCATGCGCGCCAACATTCCACAGCGCTGGTGCATTCCGCGGTATGCGTTGCTCGGGATAGTTCTTGGGGTCGGCTTTGCGATCCGGCCCCAGGCCAATCCCGCCCTCGCCAATATCCAGCGAAACCCCATCCGAGGTGCCGAAACGGGGGTGGTGGCAAGTGGCGCAGGAGATGCCGCGATTGCCCGACAGCTCGCGATCCCAGAACAGGGCTTGGCCCAAGGCGATTTCTGCCGTCGAGAACTGCGGGAAATCGGCATCGCTGAGCGGCGCAATCGCCGGAGCCTCGGCCAAGGCCATCGTCGCCGTTAAAACCAGCAGCGGGGTAACGAATCTCAGGCGCATAACTTAGGGTTCCTCTGCCAACAGAAGGGTAGGGCGCGCGTCGCGGCTGACACGCAATATAAGGTTTGTGGCTGTCCGAGCCCAATCGGAGGTCTGACCATCGGGCCAGATCACCCGCAGTTCAACCTGCTCTGCTGCGCCAAGCCCAAAGTGCAAGGGGCTGGCCTCGCCAGAGGCATGTCCCCCGCCAACCGTATGTTCTTGCGTCTGAATTCGGCCATCGGGCAGGCGCAATTCGACAAAAGCCCCAATCGCGCGGCTGTTTGGGCCCGCGTCGCGCAGATCAATCGCCAGCCAATGGCCTGCCTCTGCCGTGGTGTTTTGCCAGATTTCCAAGGGCGCGCGGCGGTTGACGACCAACAGATCCAGCAGCCCATCTTTGTTCAAATCCACCACAGCCGCCCCGCGCGAGCGTTCCGTCGTGCCCACCCCCGTCACGCCGCCTTTTTCCACAAAACTGCCGTCAGCTTGCTGGATCAGCAGATTGTTCGGATCGTGAATGGCATTCGAAGGCATCTGTTCGACATTGCCTTTGGCGATGAACAGATCGTCACGCCCATCATTGTTGATATCGCCAAACTCGGCGTGCCAACCTGTCGAGGCGCGGCCATCATCGCCGTTATAGGGCACGCTGGAATAGGTGCCGGTGGCATAGGGCGCGTTTTTCATCACGCCTTTACCCATATTCAGCTGCAAGGTTTGGTCACCCATCGAGGTTAACACCACCTCGGGAAGCCCATCGCCGGTGATATCTCGGCTGGCAATGCCCATGCCCCAAAGTTTCATCACCGGCCAGCCCTCGGCTTCGGTATATTCGGCCAGCGGGGTCATGTGCCACATCTGTTCGCGCCCGTTGCGAACGTAATATTGCCGGTCATTCGACACCCGCAGATCGGGCACCCCATTGCGCTGCCAATCAGAAAACAGCATCGAAAGCGCGCAGAACCCAGGTTCGAGCGGGATGCGCGGGCCAAAGCTGCGGGCCGCGGGGCGCAGAAGATAGTTCTTGTCGCAGGCCTCAAACGGACCGTCTGGGTTGGTTTCATCGACATAATTGCCAAAGGCCAGCGTCGGCCAGCTTTGCCCCGCCTCGAAAGTTGCACTGAAAGAGGTCGTCCATTCGCTGCCGGCCTGAAAACCCCAAGCCGTTGGTGCAGCAGTGAAATTACACTGACCTTCGCCGCGCAGCAGGGTGTTTGGCCCGTCTTGCAGCACCACCAGATCCAAAATGTCATCACCGTCGATGTCGATCGGATAGGCGCCGGTCACCTCGGACAATGACGCGATGGGATGCTCGGCAAAGCTGATATCACCGCTTTTTCCCGAGGTGTTTACAAACAGCCGCGATGGCGCGGCACCACCTGCGGCAAAGAAATCTGGCAGGCCGTCGTCGTTGCAATCCAACACTGCGACACCGCCGCCGACGTAGTGATTCCATTCGCCCTCGTAGCTTTGCCGCAGTGGCAGCGCCTGGGAGCGATCGGTAAAGGAGACTTCGGCTGCGGCAGGTAGGGCTGCCCCCGACAGGGTCGCGAAAGTCGCGATCCATGCGAGACGCTTGATTTTAATCAACGGCAAAGGCTGTCTCCGGCTAAGGTACCTGCGGCCAAACTGGCCTGTTTGCAAGTGATAGCAAGGCTTTGCCGGTTGCGTCCACTGTCTGTTTTGTTTTGGCCTATTTCGTTTTCGCGATAAGCTGGCCCAGCAGGCCCCAAAAAAAGTCCTGCCCCGGATAGCCTTCGATCCGCCCGACCTCGGTTTTGTTGTTCAGAAGCACAAAGGTTGGCGTGAAAATCGGGGTCGAGCGTAGGTTAAGCCCAGCAGGCAGCGGCGCGTGGATGTCGATTTTTTGCAGCGGCGCCGATTCGCCCTCGGTGGTTTTGGGGTAAATAGGCCCAATCTCGCGGGTCCATTGCGCGCAATAGCTGCACCCAGGCTGTTCAAACATCAGCAATTGCAGCTGAGCCAGCCCAAGGTTTGGCCAGATGAGCAAGAGCGTCAAGGTGATAAGGCGAAGGCGAAACAGATTCATTGACGGCTCTCAAAATATATAGAAAGATTGTAATATATACAGATTTTTCGGCAAGCGTTTTTACCAGCTGCCAAACCTGCGGAGTCCCTATGTTCGAGATGTCTTATGGCGGCGCTGCGATTGCGGGTCTGCTGTCGTTTTTGTCGCCCTGCATTCTGCCTATGGTGCCGTTTTATCTATCTTATATGGCAGGTCTGTCGATGCAAGAGCTGCGCGCGCAGGGCGGAATCGCAGCAGGCGCACAGCGGCGGCTGATCTTTTCGGCGATTGCGTTTTCGCTGGGGGTCACCACGATTTTCATGCTGCTGGGCGTTGGGGCAACGGCGCTTGGGCAGGCGTTTTTGCAGTGGAAACAGCCGTTGTCCTATGTGGCGGCAGCGGTTTTGCTGGTCTTTGGTCTGCACTTTCTGGGCGTGATCAAAGTGGCGTTTTTGTACCGCGAAGCGCGGCTGGATGCGGGGACGCAGCCTTCGGGGATTGTGGGGTCCTATGTCATGGGGCTGGCCTTTGGCTTTGGCTGGACGCCCTGCGTTGGTCCGGCTTTGGCGGCGATTCTGATGGTGGCCAGTGGCATGGGCGATCTGTGGCGCGGCGCGAGCCTGCTGCTGGTCTATGGGCTTGCGATGACGCTGCCCTTTGTGATTGCAGCGTTTTTTGCGCAACCCTTCTTGGGCTGGGTCGGGCGCAATCGCAAATATCTTGGCTATGTGGAAAAGATCATGGGCGCGATGTTGATCGTTTTTGCCCTGCTGATCGCGACAAATTCGGTCAGCTATCTGGCTGATTTTATGATCCGTCACTTTGATTTCAGCGGCACGCTGCAATAATTTCGGGAGGTTTTGATGAAACGCTTGGTTCTTTTTTTGGCGCTGATCTTGGGGTTTGGCCTGCCTGCGGGCGCGGTCACGCTTGGCGACGATGGCCTGCACAAGACGGAATGGCAGCATGAAACCTTCAAGGATCTGCGCGAAGATCTGGCCGAGGCGACGGCGCAGGGCAAGCGGCTGTTGATCATGATTGAACAGCGCGGCTGCATCTATTGCACCAAAATGCAGGAAGAGGTTTTTCCCGATCCGAGCATTGATGCCATGCTGAAAAATGACTATTTTGTCATTCAGATCAATCTGTTCGGCGATGTCGATGTGACGGATTTTGACGGCACAGTTCTGGCGGAAAAAGACATGGCGGTGCGCTGGGGGGTGATGTTTACCCCGACGCTGATCTTTTTGCCCGAAGAGGTGCCAGCCGATAAAACTGCGACACAGGCGGCGGTTGTTTCGATGCCCGGGGCCTTTGGCAAAGGCACCACCCGCGCGCTGCTGCAATGGGTCAAAGATCACGGCTATGATGGGCCCGAGCCGTTTCAAAAATACCTTGCAGGCCAGATCAACGCTGGAAATTGAAAAAGAATATTCAAAGATACAAATATACTTATTGCTACAAGTGACCTCCTTGTCTTATCGTAAAGTCAGGAGAGACCAGGGAGGACAATAATGCAAAGCAAAGTCATGCTCGGCTTGGTGCTGGCCGCGTTTGCGGCGCTACCCGCCGCAGCCCAGACGGCTCCAGCCGACGTTAGCTATGCCGAAGGCGCAATCGAGGCGAGCCTGACCGGCACCGCCGGCGATGCCGCTTCCGGTGCAAAAATCATGGGCAGCCGTGCGATGGGCAACTGCGTCGCCTGTCACGTTGTGACCGCACTGCCCGAGGCTGCCTTCCAAGGCAACATCGGCCCAGCCTTGGATGGGGCGGCCGACCGTTGGTCGCAAGCCCAGCTGCGCGGCATCGTTGCCAATGCGAAAATGACCTTTGAAGGCACGGTGATGCCCGCCTTCTACAAGACCACCGGCTATGTCCGCCCCGGCGATGCCTATACCGGCAAAGCCCCGACTGCGGATTTGCCACCGATTTTGGACGGCCAGCAGATCGAAGACGTCGTCGCCTATCTGATGACGCTGAAAGACTGAGGCAGGCGCCACAATGAACGAGGAGAAAACCATGAAACTTTCAAGACGTGATGCCCTCGCGTTGGGCTTTGGCGGGATCGCGGCAAGCTTGCTGCCGATGCCGCTTTGGGCCGAAGCGACTGACGAGGCCATCGCTGCCTTTACCGGCGGGGCCGCGATTGGCACCGCTGGCGTGACCCTGACCGCGCCCGAAATCGCTGAAAACGGCAATACCGTTCCGGTTTCGGTCAGCGCTCCGGGTGCCACTGCGATCATGCTGTTGGCCACGGGCAACCCCACTCCGGCGGTTGCGACCTTTAACTTTGGTCCTGCGGCCGGCTCGCAAAACGCGGCCACCCGTATTCGTTTGGCCAAGACGCAAAAGGTTGTCGCCATCGCCAAGCTGGCTGACGGCAGCTTTGCACAGGCCGAATCCACCGTAAAAGTGACCATCGGCGGCTGCGGCGGCTGATCGGGTCTGGCAAGGAGAGAGTTATGAACGACGTCAAACCCCGCGTGAAAGTTCCGAAATCGGCAGCTGTCGGTGAAGTGGTCACGCTGAAAACCTTGATCAGCCACCCTATGGAATCCGGCCAGCGCAAGGACGGCGAAGGCAAGCTGATCCCGCGTGAGATCATCAACCGCTTCACCTGCGATTTTAACGGCGCAAACGTGATCGACATCGCGATTGATCCAGCGGTTTCGACCAACCCCTATTTCGAATTCGACGTCAAAGTCGATGCCGCAGGGGAATTCGTCTTCACTTGGTATGATGATGACGGATCGGTCTACGAGGACAAGAAATCTATCGAAGTCGCCTAAGGCGGATATGCGGACTGACCCATCGCCACACAGGCGGCGGGTCTTCAAAAGGGAGGAATAACAATGCGTCTGCGTCTAGGCAGAACTTTAATCGCCGCCGCCGCAATGACCGTTTCGGTCGGCACTGTGGCCTATTGCGATGCCGTTGAAGGCGTCGATCTGGTTGTAAACGACGAAATCACCCTCGTGACGCGCACCGCTCCGGCGGCTTCGCTTGACGGGGCCTTGCCCGAGGTTCTGTCGGGCTGGCTGTTCCGCGAAGGCGAGACACGCACCATGCAGATGGACGATTTCTCGAACCCTGCTTTGGTCTTTGTCGATCAGGGCATGGATATGTGGAACACGGTCGATGGCACCGAAGGCAAATCTTGCGCCTCTTGTCACGAAGACATTGCCAGCCTGAAAGCCACCCGCGCCACCATGCCAAAGATGAATCCTGCTGGGGATGATCTTTGGTCGATGGAGAACTTCGTGAACAACTGCCGCACCACCCATATGGGCGCGGAAGAGTGGAAATGGAGCGGGAACGACATGAAAAACATGACCGCCGCTATTTCGATGGCCGGTCGTGGCGAGCTGGTGCATCCGGCAATCGACGGGGCGGCGGCAGACTGGTGGCAGAAGGGCAAAGACCTTTACTACACGCGTTTTGGCCAGCTCGAGCTGTCTTGTGCCTCTTGCCACGAGCAGAACTACGGCAAAATGATCCGCGCTGATCACCTTAGCCAAGGCCAGTTGAGCGGCTTTCCGGTTTACCGTCTGAAAGATGCCGGTTTGGTTGGGATTCAGCAGCGTTTCAAAGGCTGTGTGCGCGATACCCGTGCGGAAACCTTCAAAGAAGGCTCTGCCGAATTCCGCGCGCTAGAGCTTTACGTCGCCTCGCGTGGTGACGGGCTTTCGGTTGAAGGTGTGGGCGTTCGCCCCTGATTGATCTTTGGCGCGGGGCAAGCCTCGCGCCAAACCCTCGGCTGCGGCCGACACATCCGCGCCGACCTTGCGCGCGAGATGCCAGACGGTTTGATATGGAGAAGACCAATGATTTCGCGCCGCGAGTTTTTGCAGGCCTCTGTTGCCGCATCTGCGATCTGGGGTGCCTCTGGCATCGGCAACTGGTCGCGCCTTGCGGCGCAACAGGCGCTGACCCAAGATCAGCTGTTGCAGTTTGATGATTTTGGCAATGTAACGCTGATCCATATCACCGATATTCACGCGCAGCTAAAGCCGATCTGGTTTCGCGAACCTGAAATCAACATCGGTGTTGGCGATGCCCACGGCAAACCGCCGCATGTGACCGGCGCCGATTTTATTAAGATGTTCAATCTGACCAAAGGCTCGCCCGAAGCCTATGCACTGACCCATGACGACTTTACCGCTCTGGGCAAAACCTATGGCAAGATGGGCGGCATGGACCGCGTGGCGACCGTGGTGAAATCTATCCGCGCCGCGCGGCCTGACAGCATTTTGCTGGATGGCGGCGACACTTGGCATGGCTCGATGACCTCGCTTTTGACCAAGGGTCAGGACATGGTCAATGTGATGAACAAACTGGGCGTCGAGGCGATGACCAGCCATTGGGAATGGACCTATGGCACCGAGCGCGTCAAAGAGATCGTCGATGCACTGCCCTTCCCGTTCTTGGGCGCGAATATCTTTGATTCTGAATGGGATGAACCCGCGTTTGAACCCTATAAGATCTTTGAAAAGGGTGGCGTTAAGGTTGGCGTGATCGGACAGGCCTTCCCCTATATGCCGATTGCCAACCCCAAGTGGATGTTTCCTGAATATTCGTTCGGTATTCGCCAAGAGCGGATGCAAGAGATGGTGGACGAGCTGCGCGCCAAGGGTGTCGATCTGGTGGTCTGCCTGTCGCACAACGGCTTTGACGTCGACCAAAAGATGGCAGCCCAAGTGCAGGGCATTGATGTGATCCTGACCGGCCACACCCATGACGCGATTCCTGAACCTGTTTTGGTGGGGCAAACCATTCTGATCGCCTCGGGGTCGAACGGCAAATTTGTCAGCCGCGTCGATCTGGATGTGCGCGATGGCCGCATGATGGGCTTTCGCCACAAGCTGATCCCGATTTTCGCCGATGTGATCACACCGGATGCCGAGATGGCGGCGCTGATTGACGGCGAACGCGAACCCTTCAAGGCGCAGCTGGAAGAAGAGATTGGCACCACCGAAAGCCTGCTCTATCGCCGCGGCAACTTTAACGGCACTTGGGATGATCTGATCTGTGACGCGGTGCGCTCGGAACGTGATGCGCAGATCGCCATGTCGCCCGGCGTGCGCTGGGGGCCTTCGGTGATGCCGGGAGAAGCGATCACGCGTGAGGCGATTCACAACGCCACATCAATGACTTATGGTCAGGTCTACCGCACCGAGATGACCGGCGAGACCATCAACACCATTCTGGAAGATGTCGCCGACAACCTGTTCAACACCGACCCCTATTACCAGCAGGGTGGCGATATGGTGCGGGTTGGTGGGCTTGGCTATCATATTGATGTCTCAAAACCTATTGGCAAGCGGATCAGCAATATGACCCTGCTGGCCACCGGCGAAGGCATTGATGCCAGCAAATCCTATACTGTCGCAGGCTGGGCCAGCGTCAACGAAGGCACCGAAGGTCCGCAAATCTGGGACGTTCTGGAAAGCCATATCCGCAAAATCGGCACGGTGAAAATCACGCCAAATACCTCGGTTGTGGTGACGGGCGCGTAAGCCCGCACCCACAGGAAAAGTCCCGTGAAGGAGAAAGACCCCATGACGGAAAAACCAACTGACACCGCAGACTTCGGCACCACGCGCCGTGGGTTTTTGCGGGCAAGCGTTGCAGGTTCGGCGCTGGCGGTGACCGGCGGCGCCGGCATGGCGCAGACGCCTGATCCGCTGATCACCACAGTGCAGCCTTGGGCGCAAAGCTTTGGCGATGGCGTCGATGCCACGCCCTATGGCCTGCCGATCCGCTTTGAAACCGACGTTGTTCGGCGCAACGTGCCTTGGCTGACGGCGGATGTGACCTCGTCGATCAACTTCACCCCGATCCATGCGCTGGATGGCACCATCACGCCGCAGGGCTGCGGGTTTGAACGCCACCACTCTGGCGCGATCGAGCTGTCGAAGGATGATTATCGGCTTATGATCAATGGCTTGGTCGATACGCCGCTTGTGTTCACCTATGCCGATCTGGAACGCTTTCCGCGCGAAAGCCGGGTGCATTTTCTGGAATGCGCCGCCAATACCGGCATGGAATGGGCCGGCGCGCAGCTGAACGGCTCGCAGTTTACCCATGGCATGATCCATAACATGGAATATACTGGCATCCCGCTGCGGCTGTTGCTGGAAGAGGCGGGCGTGCAGCCCGAGGGCAAGTGGATCTTGGTCGAAGGTGCCGACGCCTCGTCGAACGGCCGCTCGATTCCGATGGAAAAGGCGCTGGACGATTGCCTTGTTGCCTTCAAAGCCAATGGTGAGGCCCTGCGCAAAGAGCATGGCTATCCGGTGCGCTTGGTGGTGCCCGGCTGGGAGGGCAATATGTGGGTCAAATGGCTGCGCCGCATCGAAGTTGGTGATCAGCCTTGGGAAACCCGCGAAGAAACCTCGAAATACACTGACACCATGGCCGATGGTTCGGCGCGCAAATGGACATGGGTGATGGATGCGAAATCCGTGGTCACCTCGCCCAGCCCGCAAATGCCGATCAAACATGGCACTGGGCCGCTTGTGATCACAGGTTTGGCTTGGTCGGGTCGCGGGTCTATCACGCGGGTCGATGTGACGGTGGACGGCGGCAAAACCTGGCATGAGGCACGGCTTGCGCCGCAGGCCAGCGACAAGGCGCTGCATCGGTTCTATTTCGATCATGTCTGGGACGGGTCGGAAATGCTGCTGCAATCGCGCGCCACCGACAGCACCGGCTATGTGCAGCCGACAAAGGCCGCGCTGCGTGCCATTCGTGGCCTGAATTCGGTCTATCACAACAATTGCATTCAGACTTGGTGGGTCAAGTCGAACGGGGAGGCCGAGAATGTCGAAATTTCCTGAACTTCTATTAGGTTTGACGCTGGCCACTGCTTTGACCGCCCCCGCCTTTGCGGAAAAGATCGGTCTGGGCCGCGCCGCTTTGCCTGAGGAAATCGCCGCATGGAACCATGATGTGCGCCCCGATGGCCAAGGCTTGCCCGAAGGCTCGGGCGATGTGACCACCGGCGAGGATCTGTTTTCCGAGCGTTGCGCGGTTTGCCACGGCGAATTTGCCGAGGGCGTCGACAACTGGCCAAAGCTGGCCGGTGGTCAGGGCACTTTGGCCGATACCGACCCTTTGAAAACCGTAGGCTCCTATTGGCCCTATCTGTCGACAACCTTTGACTATGTGCATCGCTCGATGCCCTACGGCAATGCGCAGACGCTAGAGCCGAACGATGTCTATGCGATTTTGGCCTATATCTTGTATTCCAACGATCTGGTGGATGAAGATTTTGTGCTGTCGAAGGAAAACTTTGGCGAGATCAAAATGCCCAACGCCGAGGGCTTCTTTGTCGACAATCGTGACACAGTGGAGCTGGCCGAGTTTTCAAAACCGGCTTGCATGGAAAACTGCAAGGATAAGGTCGAAATCACCGCCTATGCTTCGGTGCTGGATGTGACGCCGGACGAGGGCGCGGCCAAGGCCGAAGCGGTGGCCGAACCCGTTGCCGCCGAACCCGCTGCGCCTGCCGCGCCTGAACCTGCCGCCGTTGATCCTGCGATGATCGAGGCGGGGGCCAAGGTGTTCAAGAAATGCGCCGCCTGCCACAAAGTCGGTGATGGCGCCAAAAACGGCGCGGGTCCGATGCTGAACGGTGTTGTTGGCCATAAGGCGGGCAGCGTCGAGGGCTTTAAGTATTCGCCAGCGATGTTGGCCGCAGGCGAAGCCGGGCTGATCTGGGATGAGGCCAGCCTTGACGCTTATCTGGCTGATCCGAAAGCGGCTGTTCCAAAGAACAAGATGTCTTTTGCCGGTCTGAAAAAGCCAGAGGATCGCGCGGCGTTGATCGCCTATCTTTCCAGCTTTTCTCAATGATTTCAGCCTTGGGCGGCCGCGCGCCGCCCAAGGGTTTCGATAGGATGCGAAACCAATGCCGCTTGACCGCCGCCATGTTCTAAAGGCTGCATTGACGGGGGCCGCTTGGCTGTCCGCACCGATGTTGCAGGCCAAGGCTGGGCTGCATGTGGTGGTGATCGGCGGCGGTGTTGGTGGGGCCACCATGGCGCGGCTGTTGGCGAAAGCGGGGCTGCGGGTCAGCTTGGTCGAGCCGCATCCGGCCTATCACACCTGCTTTTTGTCCAACCTTTATCTTGGCGGTCTGCGCGATTTTGACAGCCTGACCTTTGGCTATCAGGCGCTGGCAGGCGCGGGTGTACAGATTTTGCAGACAACGGCCACAGCGGTTGATCGCTCGGCCAAGACGGTCACGCTTGGGTCGGGCGAGGTGCTGACCTACGACAGATTGGTGCTGTCAACCGGCATCGATTTTGTCGAGGACGCGCTGCCGGGGTGGACGCCAGAGGCGGCGCAGATCATGCCGCATGCGTTCAAATCCCCCGACCAAACCCGCTTGCTGCGCGATCAGATCGACGCGATGCCACAGGGTGGGGTCTTTGCGATGATCGCGCCGCCCGCGCCCTATCGCTGCCCACCTTCGCCTTATGAGCGGGTCTCGATGCTGGCGCATCGGTTGAAACAGACCAATCCGACCGCGAAAATCCTGATCTTTGACCCCAAGGATCATTTCACCAAACAGACCCTGTTCGAGAATGCTTGGGGCAAATATTACAATGGCATGATCAGCTGGATCGGCCCCGACTTTGGCGCGGAAGATCTGGAAATCCGCCCCGAAGCGATGCAGGTCGTGATCGACGGCGAAACCGTGGCCGTCGATGTCTGCAACGCCATTCCCGCCCAGCAGGCTGGCCGGATTGCAGCGCTTGCTGGCGTGACCGATGCCAGCGGCTGGGCCCCCGTTGATGCCTTTACCCTGCAAAGCCGGATGGATCCGCAGGTCTATGTCTTGGGCGACAGTGCCGCTGCGGGCGATATGCCGAAATCGGCCTTTGCTGCGCATGGTCATGCCTATGCCGCCGCTGCCGCCCTGCTTGCCGAAGCGGCAGGCGTTGCGCGCACGGACCCAAGCTATGCCAACATTTGCTGGTCGCTTTTGGCCCCCAATGACGCAGTGAAACTAAGCGAAAGCTTTCATCCGACGCCGGAAAAGTTCCAATCTGATAGTTTGATCATCAGCGCCCCTGATGAAAGCCCGCAGACCCGCAGTGAGACCGCAGCCGAGGGTCTAAGCTGGTACGAGCAGATCACCACTGACATATTTGGCTAGGCCGCAACGGGCCTGACTGCGGCACTTGCCACAATTATGCCTTAATCTGTGTCTTATTGGCCAAGATTTTTAGCTTAGTGGCGCTTATCGAGCCAAATTGTGTCCAATTTTAGTAAGAATTTATAGACAACGCCCCCTCGAGCTGGCTCTATACTAAAGATAAGAGTTCGATACCAATGGATGTCGAACCGCAAAAAAGAGCAGTCAGGCCGCAAAGGCCAAATCAGGTGTGTTTTTCAGGTTGAAAAGGCAGCTTTGGGCTTTGCCCTGCTGGTCTTGCCTTGCGCGTCACTGCGCAAACAAGCTGTTGGCACAAGCGGGGCGAAATGGCGACGTTTAACGGCACAAACAACAGCGATACCATTACCGGCTCTTCGTCGGGTGACCAGATCTTTGCCGGTGCGGGCGATGATATGGTCTATGGCGGCCGGGGTAATGATCTTATCAACTATGGCGCTGGCAACGATACGGTCTATGCCGGTTCTGGCAACGACACCATCGATGACGCCGGCGGGGCTCCGATTTTACCGGGCCAAAACCTTGTCTATGGCGGCTCGGGCAATGATCTGGTCTGGGATGGCTCGGGCAATGATACCTATTTCGGTGGTTCGGGCGATGATTCGCTTTGGGGCGAAAATGGTGGCGACGATCAGTATTTTGGTGACTCGGGCAGCGACAGCCTGTTTGGAGGCGTTGGCTGGGATCTGCTTGACGGCGGCACCGGCGATGACACGCTTGATGGCGGCACGGGCGATGACACGCTTTTGGGCGGCGATGGCTTTGACAGACTTTTTGGCGGTGCTGGCAATGATGTGCTGGACGGCGGGATTAATGACGACACGATTTATGGCGGCGATGGCAATGACGTCATTCTGGCCAATTTCGGCGTCAACGAAGGCTATTACGGTGGCGCGGGCGACGACACCTATCAGATCGCAGGCTCTGCGGTAGATGCCTATTCCTATAATTTGAATCTGGAAACCGGCCAGGATCAATACGGCAGGGTGCTTTCCAGCATTGAAACCGTGCTTGGCGGCAGCGGCACCGATACGATCACAGGGCGCAACGACACCTCTGAATTGCTGGATGGCGGCGCGGGCAATGACATTATCAGTGGCAATGGTGGCAATGACACCCTTTTGGGCGGCCTTGGCGAAGATTCTGTTTACGGCGGCGACGGCAACGACCTGCTTTATGGCGGTGCCAACAATGACCTTATCGTCTACGGCACGGGCAATGACACCGTTTACGCGGGTGACGGCGATGATACCATTGATGATGTCGGAGGGATTGCGAATAACACCGGCAGCAATCTGATCTATGCCGGCTCCGGCAACGACTTCGTCTGGGATGGCGCAGGCAACGACAGCACCTATGGTGGCGCCGGCGCGGATACGATCATTGGTGACAACGCTGGCGATGATTTTGTCGATGGCGGTCAGGGCGCAGATTATATCACAGGCGGTGCGGGCAATGACACGCTGGACGGCGGCACCTTCGATGGTGAGGCCGATACGATTTACGGTGACGGTGGCAATGACGTCTTGTTCGGCGGCACCGGCGGGTCGGATTTGCTTTTTGGCGGCGCAGATAATGACACGCTGAATGGCGGCCTGGGCACCGATGTGCTTTACGGCGACGCTGGCGATGATGTGCTTTATGGCGATATGCAGTTTGGCGGTGTGTCGGGCGCGGAGGCAGATACGCTTTATGGCGGCATTGGCAATGACTCGCTTTTCGCCAATCCAAACGCCAATGCGCAAGGTGCTTTCCTTTACGGCGGCGCGGGCAACGACTTTGTTCAAGGCAGCGGCCAAGCCGATTACATCGAAGCTGGGGATGGCAATGACGTCATCGTGGCGGGCGCTGGTGATGACATTGTCTTGGGCGGTGCGGGGGATGACAGTCTTGCGGGCGGTGCCGGCAATGATCTGATCTATGGTGATACAGGCGGTTCGGCTCTGATCGGCAACCGCATCACCAATGGCGATTTTAGTGCCGGCTTGACGGGTTGGACGATCGGCAACCCAACGGGTGGCGCAGCGCCGATGGAATACGGCGATGGCCGAGCTTCGTTCAACAACAACGAAGAGGCAGTCTACGGCGATTCGATCCGGCAGACATTTCAGGCGGCGGTTGGTCAGCAGCAGACCCTGACCCTGGATCTGCTTGAAAATGGCAGTGGTGTTGGCAACCATACCTTCCAGATCGACATTCTAAATGCAAACGGCACGGTCATAGCCACCACGACGCAAACCGTGAACAATGCATCGGTGCTGCCGGTCAGTCTGAATTTCACCCCTGCGACAACACTCAACACCCTTGTGATCACCAACACCACCTCGAGTTCTGGTGTGGTGTCTGATGGTCAGGTTGACAATGTGGTCATTCAGTCCTCGGGGCTGCTTAACTCGGATTTTTCGGGCAACGGCAACGATAGCATTCAGGGCGGTGATGGCGCCGATACAATCTATGGTGGCGCGGGTAATGACACCATTTCCGGCGATGCCGGCAATGATCTGATCTATGGGGATGTCGGAGACCCTGTCTTGACAGGCAACCGCATCACCAATGGCAATTTCAGCTCGGGGTTGTCGGGCTGGACGATTGGCAACCCAACCGGTGGCGCAGCGCCGATGGAATACGGCGATGGCCATGCCTCGTTCAACAACAACGATGAGGCCGCCTACGGCGATTCGATCCGGCAAAGCTTTCAGGTCAATGCGGGCCAACAGCAGACGCTAAGCCTCGATCTGCTGGAAAACGGCTGGGGCGTCGGCAAACACACTTTCAAGATCGAAGTTCTGGACGCATACGGCACGGTTATCGGCACAACAACCCAAACTGTGAACAATGCATCGGTGCTGCCTGTCAGCCTGACCTTCACCTCTGCCACGACAAACAACACCTTGGTGATCACCAATACCACTGCGACCGCCACTGTTGCGACCGATGGTCAGGTTGACAATGTGGTCATTCAATCCTCGGGTCCATTGCCTGCGAATTTTGTGCCCAGCGGAGATGATAGCCTTCAGGGTGGCGACGGGTCTGACGCCCTGTTTGGCGGCGCTGGAAATGATACGCTGGACGGCGGTGCAGGAGCCGATACGCTGACAGGGGGCGCGGGGGCGGATGTTTTTGTCGTCCAGGGTGCCGATACAATCACCGACTTTACCACCGCTGATTTTGTCGATCTTTCGCAGTTTTACAACGCCACCACTTTGGCGGCGCGGAATGCGGCTAATCCGGGCAATACCTATAGCACTGCCCTAACGTGGCTGCGCGCAGATCAGGCCGATGGAATTTTACAATCGGCCGGTGGCTTACAAATCCTGAATGGCGGCGTGGCGGTGGATGCCACTTTGCTGACAGTGCAAGACACCGCTGTGTGTTTTGTCAAAGGCACGCGGATCACCACTGCCAAAGGCAAGCGCCCTATCGAAATGCTCAAGCGCGGTGATTTGGTTGAAACTGCTGACCATGGCTTGCAGCCGATCCGCTGGATCGGCTCGATGACTGTCGCGGCGCGGACAGATTTGGCGCCGATCTTGATCGAAGCCGGAACCCTAAGCAATCGCCGCGATCTGCTGGTGTCGCCCTTGCACCGGATGGTGGTGCGCGGTTGGCAGGTTGAGCTGCTGTTTGGCGAAGAGGAGGTGTTGGTTCCCGCCAAGATGCTGGTCGATGGCGGGGCGATCCGCGCCGTGCCGATGGCCCAGGTCACCTATTTTCACATCATGTTCGACTCACATCAGATCGTCTATGCAGAAGGCACGCCCAGCGAAAGCTTTTATCCCGGCGAGGAAGGCTTTGCCGCGCTGAGTTCGGCCTCGCGGGCGCAAATCTTTGCGACCTTTCCTAATTTGCTGCGCGACGGTCTGGCCAGCTATGGTGCCTCGGCGCGGCGTAGTTTGCGCGCCCATGAGGCGAAGTTGTTGCAGATCTCTGACGGGCCGTATGTCTGGCGCGAACCGATGCGACTGGCGGGTTAAGCGCCAGAGGCCACGCGCGGTCAGCCTGTGACACTCAATCCTGGCTTGGGCGTCACAGGCAAAGGCATCAGGCGCGCACCAGCTTTTCGTAATCGGCGGAGATTTGCTGCGTCAGGGCGCCAACTTCAAAATTGTAATCCCCGATCTGACCAACCGGCGTCACCTCGGCTGCGGTTCCCGTCAGCCAGCATTGCTGGAAATCTTCCAATTCAGCGGGCATGATAACACGCTCGTGAACTGTGATGCCCTTTTCGCGCAGCATACCAATCACGGTCTGGCGGGTGATGCCGTTCAAGAAAGCGTCGGGCTTGGGGGTATGCACTTCGCCGTCTTTGACAAAGAAGATATTCGCGCCTGTCGCCTCGGCAACATAGCCGCGATAGTCAAACATCATCGCATCCGAACAGCCCTTGGCTTCGGCTGCATGTTTCGACATCGTGCAGATCATGTAAAGTCCGGCGGCCTTGGCAGCATGCGGAATGGTTTCGGGCGAAGGCCGTTTCCACTTGGCGATGTCAAGCTTGGCGCCTTTCATCTTGGCGTCGCCGTAATAGTTGCCCCAAGACCAAACCGCGACCGCCATGCGGATCGGGTTGCGCTTGGCGGCAACGCCCATGTCTTCGCCCGCACCGCGCCACGCGAGTGCCCGCACATAGCCGTCGGTCAGGTTGTTGGCCTTGAGCGTTGCTTCTTTTGCGGCTTCGATTTCGGCCACCGAATAGGGCAGCGGCATGTCCAAAAGCTCGCCCGATTTGCGCAGGCGTTCGGAATGCTCGACCGATTTAAAGATCTTGCCGCCATAGCAGCGCTCGCCCTCGAAAACCGAAGAGGCGTAATGCATGGCATGGGTCAGGATATGCACCTGAGCCGAGCGCCATTCCACCAATTTGCCATCCATCCAGATGAACCCGTCGCGATCGTCATAGCCAGCCATGTTCGACTCCAATTTGCATAAGTTGCGCGCAATAGGTCCGAAACGGGCATAAAGTTGCGCGAAATCGTGATTTGGCTAAACCTTATGACTTGGAATGTCAACAAGACTGACGTAAATTCGCTGCAAAGGGAGACACCGATGGCCGAGACACCTGCCGGCGGCGAAAGCCTGCTGTTTCTAACCGATGAGAATATCCGCAAGGGTGTCGAGGCGATGTTTTTCGCCTATCGCGGCTTTACCGCTGACCCTGACCGCATTCTGGAAGGCATGGCATATGGCCGTGCGCATCATCGCGCGGTGCATTTCATCCACCGCTCGCCCGGCAC
>OCOY01000005.1_pt1 | contig 84325 bp, 83 predicted proteins | sample 1494131 | NCBI WGS metagenome assembly OCOY01 (sample SAMEA3275523, study PRJEB22092) | marine metagenome | biome: ENVO:00000039; feature: ENVO:00002042; material: ENVO:00002010 | collected 2014-06-21T17:05:00+00 | depth 1 m | reverse complement strand
CGACAGCCGCATCGCGCTTTGGATCACCACGCCCTTTGACGCAAGCCGCCCCGCCAGCCATGGCAACGGCGCCATGATCGCCTTTCGCGCACCAAGCCGCGCGGCAGTGGCCGATTTTCACGCCGCAGGCTGCGCCCATGGCGGCATAGACGACGGTGCGCCCGGTCTGCGCCCCTATGGGCCAAACTTTTACGCCTGCTATCTGCGTGACCCCGATGGCAACAAACTTTCCGCCGTTTGCGAGGCGGCAGTGCCATAATCGACAAACCTAGGGCGCTATTTGCACAAGGACCCAAGCCAAGCCGACCGAAGGGCTTGCACCCGTGGCTGCATCCGCCTAGATAGGCGCGTCAGTCAGGAAAGCCCGCCCGTATGGAAAATGTTCTTCTTACCATCCACCTCATTCTTGCGTTGTTGTTGATCGGCGTGGTGCTGTTGCAGCGCTCTGAAGGCGGCGGCTTGGGCATGGGCTCGGGCGGCGGCGGCGGTGGCGCGATCTCGGGTCGGGCAGCCGCGACAGCCTTGGGCAAGATCACTTGGGCGCTGGCGATTGGCTTTATTATTACTTCGATCAGCATGACCATCCTTGCGGCTCGCGATTCCACTTCGGCTTCTGTCATCGACCAATTTGGCGGCGAAGTACCACCCCCTGCGGCACCAAGCGCACCGTCGAGCTTGGGTCTGGGCGCTGTGCCTGCTGATCTGCCTGCAACCGATGCCCCCGTGGCACCGCCCGCAGCTGCAACACCGCCAGCGGCTCCTGCAACGCCTGCACCTGCGTCGAACTAACCACTATCGCTTGCTATAGCGACTTAAGATCCGACAGCATGTAGCGTTCGGGTTGCGCGACAGCTTTGACTAGGCTACTGCTCAACTCCCGTGATGCTGTGATTCCTAAGACGCGAATCGCATGCCGAAAAACCATTACGGGAGGCCCCATGGCACGCTACATTTTCATCACCGGCGGCGTGGTGTCTTCTCTGGGCAAGGGGCTTGCCTCGGCAGCCCTTGGTGCCCTGCTTCAGGCGCGCGGCTATACGGTGCGGCTGCGCAAATTGGACCCCTATTTGAACGTCGATCCCGGCACGATGTCGCCCTTTGAACATGGCGAGGTTTTTGTCACCGATGATGGCGCGGAAACCGATCTGGATCTGGGCCATTACGAACGCTTTACCGGCGTGCATGCCCGCAAGACCGATTCCATCTCTTCGGGGCGGATCTATTCCAATGTCTTGGAAAAAGAGCGTCGCGGCGATTACTTGGGCAAAACCATCCAAGTTATTCCGCATGTCACCAATGAGATCAAAGACTTCCTGCGCATTGGCGACGAAGAAGTTGATTTCATGCTCTGCGAAATCGGCGGCACTGTTGGCGATATCGAAGGCCTGCCCTTCTTCGAATCGATCCGCCAATTCATCCACGAGCGTCCGCGCGGCCAATCCATTCTGATGCATCTGACCCTGCTGCCCTATCTGGCGGCCAGTGGCGAGTTGAAGACCAAGCCCACCCAGCATTCGGTGAAAGAGCTGCAATCCATCGGCCTTGCGCCTGATGTGCTGGTCTGCCGTTCGGAACATCCGATCCCGCAGCGCGAGCTGGAAAAGATCGCGCTGTTTTGCAATGTGCGCAAAGAGGCCGTGGTGCCGGCCTATGATCTGAAAACCATCTACGAGGCCCCCTTGGCCTATCACCGTGCCGGGCTTGATCAAGCCGTGCTGGACGCTTTCGGCATCACCCCTGCGCCCAAGCCAAACCTTGCGCGTTGGGAAGATGTGATGGACCGGCTGACCCATGCCGAAGGCGTGGTGCGTGTCGCCATTGTCGGCAAATACACCCAGCTGGAAGACGCCTATAAATCCATCGCCGAGGCGCTGACCCATGGCGGCATGGCCAACCGCACCCGCGTTAAAGCCGAATGGATCGACGCCGAGATTTTTGACCGCGAAGACCCGGCCACCTATCTGCAAAACTTCCACGCCATCCTGGTTCCGGGCGGCTTTGGCGAGCGCGGCACCGAGGGCAAGATCAAGGCCGCCCGCTATGCCCGCGAAAAGGGCATCCCCTATCTGGGCATCTGTCTGGGCATGCAAATGGCAGTGATCGAGGCTGCGCGCAATCTGGCCGGCATCGCCGATGCAGGCTCCGAGGAATTCGACCACGAGGCCGGCGCCAAGCGCTTTACCCCCATCGTCTATCACCTGAAAGAATGGATCCAAGGCAACCATGTGGTCGCGCGCAAAGTCGGCGATGACAAGGGCGGCACCATGCGGCTTGGCGCCTATGACGCGACGCTGAAAGCGGGCTCGAAAGTGGCGCAAATCTACGGCACCACCGCGATCGAGGAACGCCACCGCCACCGCTATGAGGTGGATGCAAAATACATCGCCCAGCTGGAGAAATGCGGTCTCAGCTTTAGCGGCATGTCCCCCGACGGCCGCCTGCCCGAGATCGTCGAGATCAAGGACCACCCTTGGTTCATCGGCGTGCAATTCCACCCCGAGCTGAAAAGCAAACCCTTCGCCCCGCATCCCCTGTTCGCCGATTTCGTGCGAGCCGCTAAGGAAGTGGAGCGGTTGGTTTAAGGGGGCGAGTTACCCTTAAATCATATTAACGATTAGCCACCGTAGGGTGGGTTTCCAACCCACCCACCATCCCATCAATCGCAAGCTGCGCCACCGTAGGGTGGGTTTCCAACCCACCCACCACCCCATCAATCGCAAGCTGCGCCGCCGTAGGGTGGGTTTCCAACCCACCCACCACCCCATCAATCGAAAGCTGCGCCACCCGTAGGGTGGGTTTCCAACCCACCCTCCCCGCATCCGCATTCATTGCGCACCACCCCCCTAGACCGCCCCGCCCCTGCCTGCTATCCCTGCGGCCATGCTGTCATATCAACACCTGTTTCACGCCGGAAATCTGGCCGATGTTCAAAAGCACGCGCTGCTGTCTTGGACGCTGGATTACCTGATCCAAAAAGACAAACCGCTGTCTTATATCGAAACCCATGCCGGGCGCGGGCTTTATGATCTGGGCGCGGATGAGGCGATCAAGACCGGCGAGGCCGAGGCGGGCATCGCGGTGGCCGAGGCTTTGTTTCCAAAGCTGCACCCCTATCTGAACCGGCTGAACGAGGTGCGCGCCAGCTATGGCCCGCTTGCCTATCCCGGCTCGCCGCTGATTGCGGCGCTGTCGTTGCGCGATCAAGATACCATTCATCTGGCCGAGCTGCACCCGCAAGAGCAGCAGCATCTGCGCCATGCGATGAACCCTTGGGACGCCCATATCTATCAGCGCGACGGGTTTGAAACCGCCATAGCGCTGACCCCGCCCAGCCCGCGCCGGGGCATGATGCTGATCGACCCCTCTTACGAGGTAAAGGCCGATTACGAGGCGATCCCCAAGCATATCGCCACCATCGCGCGCAAATGGAACGTCGGGATCATAGCGCTTTGGTATCCGATTTTGACCGGCGGCAGTCATGGGCCGATGCTGACAGCGTTGCAAAACCAGTTCCCCGAGGCGCTGCGCAGCGAAGTGCGGTTTCCGCCGGTGCGCGAGGGCCACCGGATGGAAGGCTCGGGCATGTTCGTGGTCAACCCGCCTTACGGCATGGCCGAAGAGGCCGCGCGCTTGCAGGCGATATTCAAGCGCTTGACCCATGTCTGATCCGCAAGGTGCAGATCAGTTCACGATCCCGAATGCCCCCCTTGGCATCGGGACAGCACGGGCATAATCTGGGCTGATGTTTGCAGATATCCTTCGCGGCCTTTTGGCCCCCGCCCCCAAACGCCTGCCCGACCCGGATGCGCAGCTTGCTTTGGCCGCACTTTTGGTGCGCGTGGCCAAAAGTGACGGGCTTTACGCCGCCGAAGAGGTCGAGCGGATCGACAAGATCCTGATGGCGCGGCACGCCCTGTCGCCCTTTGAAGCGGTTGCCTTGCGCGCGCGCGCCGAAGCCTTCGAGGCCGAAGCCCCCGACACCGTGCGCTTTACCCGCGCGTTGAAAGAAGCCGTGCCCTTTGAAGACCGCATCGCGGTGATCGAGGCGCTGTGGGCGGTGGCACTTGCCGATGGCAGCCGCGACGCCGAAGAAGATCAGATGCTGCGGCTGTTGGCCAATCTGCTGGGGGTGACGGATATGGAAAGCAGTCTGGCGCGCCGGCGGGTCGAGCGGCAATGATCGCCTCGCTTGGCATGTATGATCGCGCCGAGACAGCGGGCGCGAATGATCGGCTTTGGGCTTTGATCCGTGACGCGCTGCGCAGCGCGGGCGAGGCTGCGCCAGATGCCTTGACGCGGGGCGAGGCGGCCTATTGGCCCGCTTGGCAATCGCCAGATCTGGTGTTTTCGCAGACCTGTGGCTTTCCCTATCGCGCGCGGCTGCATGATCATGTCACGCTGATTGGCGCCCCCGATTACGGCATCGCGGGCTGCCCTGCGGGGCATTATGTCTCGGTCTATGTGGTGCGCCGCGATGATCCGCGCGCGCTGGCTGATTTTGACGGCGCGGGCCTTGCCTATAATGACGCCCTGTCGCAATCGGGCTGGGCGGCACCGCAAAACCACGCAAGCGCGCTTGGCCTGCATTTTGCTGCCGGATTAGAGACTGGCGGGCATCGCGCCTCGGCGCTGGCTGTGGCCGAAGGGCGGGCGGAGTTCGCCGCGATTGACGCGCTGACATGGGATTTTCTGACCGCATTCGAGCCTTGGACCGCAGGGCTGCGGGTGCTGGGCCAGACCGCGCCCGCGACCCCTGCCCTGCCCTATATCACCGCCAAAGGCCGCGACGCGGATCTGTATTTCCGCGCAACCGAGGCTGCAATTGCGGCGCTGACGGCGGCTGATCGGGATCTCTTGCGGATAAGGGGGCTGGTGCGTCTGCCGCCAGCAGCCTATCTTTGCGTGCCAATCCCACCGCCGCCTGCGCAAATTGCGCATATAAAATGATCAAACCGTCAAAGCCCGCGCGGGCGTCGTCATAAATGCCGTTGCAAAGCGTTGATTTCTGCGCCCTATTTGTTCGACCCACTCTAACCAAGGCCGATCTGTGACCCAAAGCCCCGACACGCCCGTTATTGCGATCCATGATCTGCACAAAGCCTATGGCAGCCTCGAGGTGCTCAAAGGCGTCGATCTGATTGCGCCGCGTGGCCATGTGGTTTCGCTGATTGGCTCGTCTGGCTCGGGCAAATCGACCTTGCTGCGCTGCTGCAACCTGCTGGAAGACAGCCAACAGGGCGAGATTTTGTTTGAAGGCGAGCCGGTGCGCTGGAAAGGCCAAGGCCTTGGCCGCCACCCCGCCGACCGTTTGCAAGTCACCCGCATGCGCACCAATCTGTCGATGGTGTTTCAGCAGTTTAACCTGTGGTCGCATCTGACGATCTTGCAAAATGTGATGGAAGCCCCCGTCACCGTGCTGAAACGCGACCCCAAAGAGGTCGAGAAAAGCGCGCGGATGTATCTGGAAAAGGTTGGCATTGGCGATAAGGCTGATGCTTGGCCGGCGATGCTTTCGGGCGGGCAGCAGCAGCGTGCAGCCATCGCACGCGCGCTTTGCATGGAGCCACGCGCTTTGCTGTTTGACGAACCCACCTCGGCGCTTGACCCCGAGTTGGAGCAAGAGGTTATCAAGGTTATCAAGGCCTTGGCCGATGAGGGGCGCACCATGATTTTGGTGACCCACGACATGAAACTCGCCGCTGATGTGTCAGATCACGTGATCTTTCTGCATCAAGGCAAGATCGAAGAGCAGGGCGCACCCGCCTCGCTCTTTACCAATCCGCAGACAGAGCGCCTGCGCGGCTTTCTGTCTGCAGGCGCTTAACCGCAACACTACCATCAACAGGGAAACACAATGAAAAAACTTCTTCTTGCAACCACCCTTCTGGCGCTGAGCGCGGGCTTTGCTTCGGCAAATGTTGTGCGTCTTGCAACCGAGGGCGCTTACCCTCCCTTTAACCTGATCGACGACAAGGGCGAAGTCGGCGGCTTTGAGCGCGAGTTTGGCGACGAGATCTGCAAGCGCGCGGCGCTGGAATGCACCTGGTCGACCAACGAATGGGACAGCATCATCCCGAACCTTCAGTCGGGCAACTATGACGTCATCGTCGCCGGCATGTCGATCACCGACGAGCGTAAAAAAGTCATCGACTTTACCCAAGACTACTATCCACCAACGCCTTCGGCTTTCGTGGCGGCCTCGGCAGATGCCGATTGCAAAACCGGTGTGGTCTCGGCGCAGGTGTCGACCATTCAAGCCGCCCATGTGGCAGAAACCGGCATGAGCTTGCTGGAATTCCCAACCCCAGACGAGACTGTTGCAGCTGTGCGCAACGGCGAGGCGCTTTGCGTCTTTGCTGACAGCGACTATCTGCGTCCGCTGGTCAACGAATCGAACGGCGCGCTGATGTTTGTGGGCGAGCCGGTCGCTATCGGTGGCGGCGTTGGCATGGGTCTGCGTCAGTCGGACCAAGAGCTGAAAGGCAAAATGGATGCAGCGATCACCTCGATGAAGGCAGATGGCACGCTGAACACCATGATCGAAACCTACTTTGGCCCAGAAGGCCTGAAGTACTAATCGCCCTTCCCTGCCCCCCGCGCACAAGCTGCGCGGGGGGTATTCTTTTTCAAGACAGGCCCGCGGCATGTTCGAAATCTGCGCAGATCCGAAATCCATTGAAGGCCTGACATGGCTTGGCTGCTACCTAAGTTCGGGCAAGCACCTTGATTTCTATATGTCTTTTGTCACCGTGCTGGCACTTTTGGCCGTGACCGCCCCCACGGCGATGCTTTTGGGCTTTGGCGGTGCGATGGCCAGCCGGGCGCGGCTTGCGCCCCTGCGCTGGTTGGGCAAGGGCTATTCGGCGATGGTGCGCGGCGTGCCTGATATCGTCTATTTCATGTTTTTTGTGATCGCGCTGGATCAGGGCTTTGAATATGTCAAAAGCCGCTTTGTCTGCGAAGATCTTTCCGCCCCGGTGTTCCAAGGGCTAGAGTTTCACGTCTGCAATGCGGCCAAGGTGCCGCTGGCGACGGCCTCGCCCTTTGCCTATCAGGCCTATGGCTTTTTCCTTGCGGTGGTGACATTCGCCATCGTCTTTGGCGCCTTTGTCACCCATGTGCTGTCGGGGGCGATGCAAGCCGTGCCGCGCGCGCAGCTGGAAACCGCCGAGGCCTATGGCATGACGCCACGCCAAGTTTTTCGCCGCATTCTGGTGCCGCAGATGTGGGTCTATGCCCTGCCCGGCCTGACCAATCTGTGGATGGTGCTGATCAAAGCCACGCCGCTGCTGTTTTTGCTGTCGGTGAAAGACATCGTCTATTACGCCCGCGAATTGGGCGGCACCAAGACCTCGGCCTATGCCTATGCGCATCCAGATTGGCGGCTTTATTACTTCCTTGGGCTTTTGGTGTTTTACCTGCTGATGACCAAAGGCTCTGAAATCGTGCTGACCCGCATCTCGGCGCGGCTGTCCAAGGGTCAAGCCACCGCCGCAGGCGAAGCGCAGCGGAGGGCTTTGGCATGAGCTGCATCGACACCATCGCAGACTATGGCCTGCGCTCGATCGGGATCGGGGCCAAGCTGTTGCCGCGCACCGATTTTACCCTGTGCCAACAGTTCACCCTGATCGGATCAGGGCTGATCTGGAACGTCTATTTCGCAATCTTGGCGCTGTTCTTTGGCTTTTTTCTGGCCAATATGCTGGCGCTTGCCCGCATTGCCCACAGCCCCTTGCTGCGCAAACCGGCCGATTGGTTTGTGTTTGTGTTTCGCGGCTCGCCCTTGTTTATCCAGTTCTTTTTGGCCTACGAGCTGCTGGTCTTGCTGCCACGCTCGGGCGTTCATCTGCTGGGGCTGACGGTGGAAACCTCTTGGCTGACGCGGGCTTGGGCGGGGGCGCTGATCGTGTTGTTTCTTAACACTGCCGCCTATTCGGCCGAGATTTTCTACGGCGCGCTGCAATCGATTCCCAAGGGCGATCTAGAGGCTGCCGAGGCCTATGGTCTGACTGGATGGAAGAAATTCACCCGTGTGCAATGGCCCACCATGCTGCGGCTGGCTTGGCCCAGCTATACCAACGAAGCGATTTTCATGCTGCAATCGACGACGCTGGTGTTTTTCTCGGGCTTTCCGGCCTTTGGGCAGATGGGCGATGCGCTTTATTACGCCAACTATTTTGCCGATAAGACCTTTAACCCCTTTATCCCCTATCCGATCATCGCGTTTTACTTTGTGATCCTGACGCTGATCGTGATCTGGGGGTTTGGTCGGGTGAACCGGCATTTGAACCGACATTTGCCGCAAAACGAGCAAAGCAGAATTCGCTTGCGTCCGCAGTTGCTCCGATAGTAAGCTATTTTTGATCAAATTGCGGGACTGCTACAACGGCAGCCGCCGGGATCAATGCAAAAGGATAGGGTCAAGGGCATGATCCAAACCTTCCGCTGGCCGGTTTCGGCATGTGTGGCAGGTGGCGTGCTCTCCTGGAAAACATGATGAAAGATTGGCTGAGAAAGCATCCCGACGTGCGCACAATTCGTGTCGCTGCGGCGGATTTGAACGGGCAAGCCCGCGGCAAACGCGTGCCCGCCCGCTATGCAGATAATGTGGTTAAGAACGGCACCCGCTTTCCATTTTCGGTGCTGAACCTTGATATTTGGGGCGAAGATATCGACGACAGCCCTTTGGTTTTTGAACAGGGCGACCAAGACGGCATCCTGCGCCCAACCGAGCGTGGCTTTATGCCGATGCCTTGGCTCGAGGCGCCAACAGCGCTGCTGCCGATCTGGATGTTTCGCGAAAACGGCACGCCCTACGAGGGTGATCCGCGCCATGCGCTGCGGGCTGTGGTTGACCGCTATAAGGCGCGCGGGCTGACGCCGGTTTGCGCGATCGAGCTGGAGTTTTTCCTGATCGACGATTCCGGCAAGACCATGCAGGTGCCGGCAAGTCCGCGCTCTGGCAAGCGCCGCAAGGCCGCAGAGACGCTGTCGATCCGCGCGCTTGACGCTTTTGACACCTTCTTCACCGACCTTTACGACGCCTGCGAGGCGATGGACATTCCCGCCGACACCTCGACCTCCGAGGCTGGTTTGGGCCAGTTTGAAGTCAACCTGATGCATTGCGACGATGCCCTGCGCGCCGCCGATGATGCCTTGTTCTTCAAGATGTTGGTGAAAGGTCTGGCGCGCCGCCACGGCTTTGCCGCCAGCTTTATGGCGAAACCCTATCCCGAGTATTCGGGGTCGGGTCTGCACACGCATTTCTCAATATTGGATGAGAAGGGCGAGAATATCTTTGACAGCGGCGGGCCCAAGGGCACGGCTGCGCTGAAACATGCGGTTGCGGGCTGCTTGAACGCGATGCATGATTCCGCGCTGATCTTTGCACCGCATCAAAACAGCTACGAGCGTTTGGTGCCGGGCAAACACGCCCCCACCGCCATCGCTTGGGGCTATGAAAACCGCACCGCGGCCATTCGCATTCCCGCCGGCAACCCCGCCGCGCGCCGGATCGAGCACCGCGTGGCAGGCGGCGATGTGAACCCCTATCTGATGCTGGCTGCGATCCTTGGCTCGGCGCTTGACGGGATCGAACATCAGATGGAGGCGCCATCGCCGATTGTCGGCAATGCCTATGCCATCGACGGTCTGCCCGAGATTCCAACGACTTGGGCCGCAGCCATCGACGCGCTGGAACAAAGCACCATCGTGCCGCGCTTTCTGCACCCCGAGTTGATCAAGAACCTTGTGTCGACCAAACGGCAAGAGCTGCACTATACCGCCGAGTTGAACGCGCAAGAGCTGATCGAACTTTATCTCGATACCGTGTAACCTCGACAAGCATCTTCCCCCCTTGACCGCAAGGGGGGAGGCTGCGTTAGCTAAGACGACCTTGCAAAGCGGAATTCCTATGCTGATCGGCATCCTTCAAACTGGCCAAGCTCCCGATGTTTTGATCGAAAAATCGGGAGATTATCCCGATATGTTCGAACGGCTGCTGGCGGGCTACGGTTTCGCCTTTCGCAGCTTTCGCGTCGTGGACGGAGAGTTTCCCGCCGATGTGCAGGCCTGCGACGGCTGGCTGATCACCGGCTCGCGGCATGGCGCCTATGAAGATCACGCTTGGATCCCGCCGCTGGAGGCCTTTATTCGCGACGCCTACGCAGCCCATGTGCCGCTGGTGGGGATTTGCTTTGGCCATCAGATCATTGCCCAAGCCATGGGCGGGCGGGTCGAAAAGTTTGCCGGCGGTTGGGCGGCAGGGGCGACCGATTATGATTTTGAAGGCGAAAAGATCACGCTGAACGCTTGGCACCAAGATCAGGTGACGCAAAAACCCGAAGCCGCGCGGGTGGTGGGGCGCAATGCCTTTTGCGAAAATGCGGCCCTGCTTTACGACGACCGCGCCTTTACGGTGCAGGCGCATCCCGAATTTGAATCCGCCTTTGTTGATGGTCTGGCGCAGACGCGCGGGCGCGGCGTGGTGCCGCAACCGCTGCTGGACAGCGCCACCGCACGGCTTTCCGACCCTTTGAATTCTGCCACCATGGCCGCCCGCATCGCGGCCTTCTTTCAGGCCAAACGCAGCTAAGCCCTTTGCCATCAGGCCAAGGGTAACCCGCAAAAATAGTGTGACCCATGTCGAAATGGACCGACCAACTGCCCGAGGCAGCCCGAGACTACATCGCAGGCCGTCGTGTGGACGAAGTGGAATGCGTGATCGGCGATATCGCCGGCGTGGCGCGCGGCAAAGCCATGCCTGCTGCGAAATTCGCGCATCAAACCAACTACTTCCTGCCAAACTCGATCTTTTTGCAGACCATCACGGGCGAATGGGCCGACAGCCCCTTTGACGCCTTTACCGAACCAGACATGATCCTCGAGCCTGATTTTACCACCGCCACAGCAGCACCTTGGACGGCGGATGTGACCTTGCAAGTCATCCATGACGCCAAGGATCAGCAAGGCAATCTGGTGCCCTTTGCGCCGCGCAACCTGCTGCGCCGCGTGATGCAGCTTTATGCCGATCAAGGCTGGACGCCGGTTGTCGCCCCCGAGATGGAGTTTTTCCTGACCGCGCGCAACATCGACCCCAACCAGCCAGTGATCCCGCCAATGGGCCGCTCGGGCCGCAGGGCTGCGGGCAAGCAGGCCTATAGCCTCTCGGCGGTGGATGAATACGGCAAGGTGATCGACGACATCTATGATTTCGCCGAAGCCCAAGGCCTTGAAATCGACGGCATCTTGCAAGAAGGCGGCGCGGGTCAGATCGAGCTGAACCTTGCCCATGGTGACCCGATCCGGCTGGCCGATGATGTGTTCTTCTTCAAACGCCTGATCCGCGAGGCCGCGCTGCGCCACGATTGCTTTGCCACCTTCATGGCAAAACCCATCGCCGGAGAGCCGGGTTCAGCCATGCATATCCACACCTCGGTGATCGACAGCAAAACCGGCAAGAACATCTTCTCGGACAAAAAAGGCGAAGAGACCGAGGCGTTTTTACACTGCATCGCCGGCATGCAGAACCACCTGACCGGCGCCATCGCCCTGCTTGCGCCCTATGTGAACAGCTACCGCCGCTATGTGCCCGATTTCGCAGCCCCGATTAACCTTGAATGGGGCCGTGACAACCGCACCACAGGGCTGCGGGTGCCAATCTCGTCCCCCTCGGCGCGGCGCATCGAAAACCGCCTGCCGGGGATGGATTGCAACCCCTATCTCGGCATCGCAGCCACGCTGGCCTGCGGCTACCTAGGCCTGATGGAGAAAAAGCAGCCCCGCCCCGAATTCAAGACCAACGCCTATATCGACAGCGACGATATCCCCACCAATATGGCCGACGCGCTGGATCTGCTGCAAGAAGACGCAGCGCTGTGCGAGGTGCTGGGGGCAGATTTTGTTAAGGTCTACACCTCGGTCAAGCGCAATGAATACAAAGAGTTCTTGCAGGTGATCAGCCCATGGGAGCGCGAGCATCTGCTGCTGAGCGTCTAAGATGAACCTTCTGCACGCCAATGACGACGCGGGGCAATACCCCAAGTCCTATTACGCCGCCACCCGCAGCGATCTTGCGCCCTTCCCGCAGTTGCAAGAGGCTGTCAGCGCTGATGTCTGCATCATTGGCGCGGGCTATACCGGCCTGTCAGCCGCCCTGCATCTGGCGCAAAAGGGGCTGCGGGTGGTGGTGCTCGAAGCGCATCGGGTCGGATTTGGCGCCTCTGGCCGCAACGGCGGGCAGGTTGGATCAGGCCAGCGCCAAGATCAAGACTGGCTGGAAAACACCATGGGGGTGGACGCCGCCCACAGGCTCTGGGATCTGGCGCAAGACGCCAAAGCACTGGTGCGCGATCTGATCACCACCCACGCGATGCCCGTCAGCTTTCACCCAGGCGTCGCACATGCCTGCTGGAGCGAGGCCGAGGTGCGCCACTCCCACGCCTATGCGGCGAAACTGGCGAAAGACTATGGCTATGACCAGATCGAACCGCTGGACCGCAGCGCCATCCGCAGCCTAATCGGCTCACAGGCCTATCAAGGCGGCGATCTTGATCATGGAGCGGGCCATATCCACCCGCTGAACTTTGCCATCGGCCTGGCCAAAGCCGCAAAAGATGCGGGCGCGCAGATCTTCGAGCTGTCCGAAGTCCTCGCACTGGACCAAGGCCCACACCCCTTGGTGACAACCGCGCAGGGCCAAGTCAGCTGCAACCATGTTATCCTCGCAGCCAATGGCTATCTTGGCGGGCTCAACCGCGAGGTCGCGGCAAAAGTGATGCCGATCAACAACTTCATCATCGCCACCAAACCCTTGGGGGCGCAGGCGGCGCAGATCCTGTCGCAGCCCATCGCCGTGGCCGACACCAAGTTCGTGGTGAACTATTGGCGCCTGTCCGAAGACAACCGCCTGCTGTTTGGCGGTGGCGAAAGCTATGGCTACCGCTTCCCTGACATCTTGAAAGCGGTGTCAAAACCGATGCTTGCGGTCTATCCGCAGCTGCGCGACACCCCCATAGACTATGCTTGGGGCGGCACGCTCGCGATTACTCTCAACCGCATGCCCTGCTTTACCCAGCTTGCGCCAAATATCCTCTCAGCCTCGGGCTATTCTGGCCACGGTGTCGCCATCGCCACGCTCGCCGGTAAACTCTTGGCCGAGGCCACCCTCGCCCCATCCGCAGGCTTTGATCTGATGGCAAGCCTGCCACAACCGCGCTTCCCCGGTGCAGGTGGTCTGCGCTGGCCCTTGTTGGTGCTGGCGATGACCTGGTTTTCGCTGCGTGACAAATTAGGGCTCTAAGCCTTTCATCTTGGTTAAAATATCCCCGCCGGAGGCTCCTTGCCTTTGCCGCAGAAGCCTCCGGCGGGGATATTTCGACCAAGATGAAATCGGCGGAAATCAACGCAGTGTTAATTTTGTCATTGGCCTGTCATGCGCGCAGTCTTTAAGAGATCCTGAAGATGATTTTAAGGATATCTACAATCATGACGCCAGATGGTCAAAGTCTTGCCCCGAACACCTATGATGCCGAACCGATCCCGCAGGCCGCGCGGGCGGAGATTGATCGGTTGTTAAGCTCTGGCGACCTGTTTCGCTACACGGCTGCAGCAGGGGCGCCAGTGGCGCTTTTAGAGCAAGAGTTCGCAGCGCTTTTGGGCGCGCGTTATGCGCTGGCAGTGTCCTCCTGCTCAGCAGCTTTGTTTTTATCCTTGAAGGCGCTGGATTTGCCACGGGGCGCACGGGTTTTGATCCCGGCATTTACCTTTGCGGCGGTGCCTTCGGCGGTGGTGCATGCTGATTGCCTGCCGGTTTTGGTCGAGGTGGGCGAGAATTACCGCGTTGATATCGGTGATTTTGCCGCCAAGCTTGAGGGGGCGGATGCGGTTTTGATCAGCCATATGCGCGGACATACCTCAGATATGGATGCGATCATGGCGCTATGTGAGGCGCGCGGCATTCCGGTGATCGAGGATGCGGCCCATAGTCTTGGCACCGAGTGGCATGGCCGCGCGATTGGCACGATTGGCAAGATCGGCTGTTTTTCCTTTCAATCTTACAAGTTGGTGAATGCAGGCGAAGGCGGCATCTTGATCACCGATGACCCTGAACTTGCCGCCCGCGCTGTGATCATGTCGGGGGCTTATGAGAGCAATTGGAAGAAGCATCCGGGCATGCAGAACAGCTTTATGCTGTGGCAGAACAAATTGCCGCTTTACAACATGCGGATGCAGAATCTTTCGGCGGCGGTGATCCGGCCGCAATTGCCCGAGGTGGCGCTGCGGGTGGCAAAGGGGCGTGCGGGCCATGATCGGGTGGCGGCGCAGCTGAACGGCTCGGCGCATCTGCGCGTGCCGCCTGCCCTGCCCCCCGAACAGCGCGCGCCTGATTCCATTCAGTTCAACCTCAGCGGTGATTGGAGCGATGCGCAAGCGCTGGCCTTTCAGGCCGAGGCGAAAAAGCGGCAGATCTCGGTGCAGGTTTTTGGTTTGTCAGAGGGCAATGCCCGCGCATTTTGGAACTGGGAATTCCTTGGCCCGGCCCCTGATCTGCCGCAAACCCGGGCAATGTTGATGCGGGCTTGCGATGTGCGCTTGCCCACCCGGCTGACCGAGGCCGAGTTGGATTATATCGCCCAAGGCCTGATTGAGGCGGCAGAGGTGGTGCGCGGATAAATCCTTTGGGCCTATGCATTTTTGCTCTTGCAAGGGCGGTGCTGCTCGCTTATCTCACGGCCATCCGATCGGTGCGGGCGTAGCTCAGGGGTAGAGCATAACCTTGCCAAGGTTAGGGTCGGGCGTTCGAATCGCCTCGCCCGCTCCAGTATCAAATCGGCCGTCCTTCGGGGCGGCCGTTTGCATTTTCAAGCTGGCGCCAAGCTGGCTTTGTGTGTTTCCCCCCTTGCACCCCTCGCCGCTTTCCCCTATTCCCTCAAGACGTTGAGGCGGGTGGGCAGGCAGGCTATGCGCTGGATTGCAAATCCATGTAGATCGGTTCGATTCCGATACCCGCCTCCAATTTAACCTGCAATCACCTTAGCTTACCATGGCGCAAGCGGCATCAGACCTTGATCTGCGCGCTCACAGATCGCCGTGGCGATGGCCCTGCGCATCCAGCCACCAGCAGCGAATTTGATCACCATCGCGGCTTGGATCGGCGGCGTCGGCAAGCTCCTTATGGCACATAAGCCCTGCGATCTGCATTTGGCCCAGCGCGCCGTAGCCAAGCTTGGCAGTGATCACCTTATCAATCAGAAACGGGCTCAGCTCGTCTGCGCGTGCGCAAGACGGATCGGCGACGATGCAGGCCAGCCGGTCGCGCTTGGCGTCCTCTTCGGCCAAAAGCTGCGCCACCTCGGCGAGAAATGCGGCCTCAGTCGCGATATAGGCCTCAAGCGCTGGCAGTTTTGCCACCGCAGGTTTCTTCAGCTTGATCCGCCCCTCACGATAAAGCGCCAGCAACAGCCGCGCCCCGATCGGCGAGATCAGCTGCACAGGCCCGTCAAAAAACGCAACCTCGCGCTCCTCTGGCGTCAGCCGCAGCGTGGCACAGCGCCCATCCAAAGCCGCCCGCCGCAGCGCCGCCAAAGCTGGCGTGCGATGCACATTCGGGATCATCTCGATCACCGTCAGCGCCGGTTTCAGGCGCGCACGAATACTCCACAGCATGGCGATGTCTCCTTAGGTTTGCGGCAAAAATCGCCCGCACTCGGCCCGCCTGCCCCAAGCTACGTCAGAGCTGTGGGATCGGTGGTACGGGCGGTGGGACTCGAACCCACACGGGCACAAGGCCCAACAGATTTTAAGTCTGGTCTGTCTACCATTCCAGCACGCCCGCACAGCGCATCAGGCAGCAGGCGCTGCCCTGACCTTTCCCTAGCCTGTTCCTGCGGCCTAAACAATATCCTGCCTGCACGCCGCAACACTTTCGCCAAAGCGGCGGGGAAAACCCGCCTCGCCGCAGCGCAGCGATTGACACCGCCCCATTCCCTGCTTTTATGACCACCAGAGTTTGCGGAGGACGCACATGAAGAAAATCTACCCCACGGCTGCGGCGGCCCTCGATGGGCTGTTGTTTGACGATATGCTGATCGCGGCGGGCGGCTTTGGCCTTTGCGGCATCCCCGAACTGCTGATCGCCGCCATCCGCGACGCGGGCACCAAAGGTCTGACCGTGGCCTCGAACAATGCAGGCGTTGACGGCTTTGGCCTTGGCGTGCTGCTGGAAACCCGGCAGGTCAAGAAAATGATCTCGTCTTATGTCGGGGAAAACGCCGAATTCATGCGCCAATATCTCTCTGGCGAGCTCGAGCTGGAATTCAACCCCCAAGGCACGCTTGCCGAACGCATGCGCGCAGGCGGTGCCGGCATCCCCGGATTTTACACCAAAACCGGCGTCGGCACCGTGATCGCCGAGGGCAAAGAGGTGAAAACCTTCGACGGCCAGGACTATATCTTGGAACGCGGCATCGTCGCTGACCTCTCGATCGTCAAAGCCTGGAAGGCCGACCCTTCGGGCAACCTGGTGTTCCGCAAAACCGCGCGCAACTTCAACCCGCCTGCCGCCACCTGCGGCAAGGTCTGCGTCGCGGAAGTCGAAGAAATCGTGCCGCTTGGCGCGCTTGACCCCGACAGCATCCACCTGCCCGGCATCTATGTGCACCGCATCGTGCAAGGCGCACACGAAAAACGCATCGAGCAACGCACTGTGCGCAAACAGGAGTCCGTGTAATGTGGGACCGCAACCAAATGGCGGCCCGCGCCGCGCAAGAGCTGCAAGACGGCTGGTATGTCAACCTTGGCATCGGCATCCCGACGCTGGTGTCAAACTACATCCCCGAAGGCATCGAGGTCACCCTGCAATCGGAAAACGGCATGCTCGGCATGGGCCCCTTCCCGCTTGAAGGCGATGAGGACGCCGATCTGATCAACGCCGGCAAGCAAACCATCACCGAACTGCCGCAAACCGCCTTCTTTGATTCCGCGCAATCCTTCGCGATGATCCGCGGCGGCAAAATCGCCATGGCGATCTTGGGCGCGATGGAGGTGGCCGAAAACGGCGATCTGGCCAATTGGATGATCCCGGGCAAGCTCGTCAAAGGCATGGGCGGCGCGATGGATCTGGTCGCAGGCGTCGGCCGCGTGGTGGTGGTGATGGATCACACCTCGAAACACGGCGAAAGCAAAGTGCTGAAAGCCTGCACCCTGCCGCTCACCGGACGCGGCGTGGTTGACCGCATCATCACCAATCTCGGCGTGCTGGATGTCGTCGAAGGCGGGCTCAAAATCGTCGAATGCGCCGAAGGCGTCACCGAGGCAGAACTCCGCGCAGCCACCCTCGCCACCATCCTCAACTAACCCAGCCCCTTCCCCCTTCATCTGTCTAAAAATATCCTCGGGGGGAGGGCTTTGGCCAAAGGCCAAGGCCCGTGGGGGGCAGACAGCCCCCCGCCACGCCTGACCTACTCCTCCACCGCAATCACCTTGAACACACAAGGGTCGCTCACCAATTCGGGCGGTGTCAAACACAGCCCCTGCGCCACCTGCCAAGCCGCCAGCACCTTGGGAACATAGTCGCGGGTCTCGGCAAAGGGCGGCACACCGTTGTTGGCTGCCACCGCCCCCTCGCCCGCATTATAGGCCGCCAACACCATCACCGGATCGCGATTAAAACTGCGCATCAGAAAATCCAGATAGGCCACACCGCCCTTGATGTTCTGCACCGCATCCAGCGAATCGCGCACGCCAAAGCGCGCGGCGGTCGCGGGCATCAGTTGCATCAGCCCCTGCGCCCCGGCCTGGCTTTCTGCGGTGGTCTCACCAGCGCTTTCGATCCCGATCACCGCCAGCACCAGCGCAGGCGAGACCTGCGTGCCAATCGTCGCCTTTAAAATCTCGGTACCATAGCGCTGCGCCAGCGCTTGCATCTGCTGCAACCGCGGCGCGGCAACCTGCGCGCCCTCTGGGCCGCGTGCAAGCTGCGCCAGCGCAAGCTCAAACCGCCCCGAAACCTGATCCCGCTCGGGGGCCACAGCCTGCCAAAACCAATCATAGCGCGCCAAGGCCTTTGCGGGTGGCGCTGGCGCGACGGGCCCCAAGGCGGCCTGCGGGGTGCTGACGGGCTTTGATTGCGCACGCGACAGGGCTTGCAGCACACGGGCCTGCTCTGCCGGATCAATCTGCACGGTGATGCGCTTGCCCGCCGCGATCTCACCAACCTTGATGCGTTTAAAGCCAAAGCCCGCGCCCAACGGCTCTTGGCCCTGCGCCCCAAGCGGCGCAAGGCTGAACAGAATCATCGTGGCCACCGCCAAACTGCCTCGCACCACCTTGGATGCCGCCTGTCTTGTTATCCTTGATACGTTTTTCGCAGAGCGATGCGGAAATTTCTACGGAATTTGCCCCAGATTGCGGCAATTTCGCCCAAATCGGCGCAAAGGACACGCCGGAATTCAACGTCAAGGCCAGGTTAACCCAAAAATAACCTATATCCTTCAGAGTGTTATAAAATACTTAAGAATATATTGATTGTCCTTAAATTGTCCCGCGCAGGCCGAAGTCTGGCCACGTTTAGAGGTGCATATAGGGGCATACCGAACGGCAGCGACGAAACAGAGAGCGGCGCAGAACCAACCGGATCGGTATAGAAAAGCAAACCTTGGAAAGGGACTTATTATGATGACTTTGAAACTCCGCAAACTGTTCAAGAACTTCAAATCCGACGAGTCGGGCGCTGTGACGGTTGACTGGGTCGTTCTGACCGCAGCCATCGTTGGCCTTGGCATGGTTGTGATGAAAACCGTTGGCGGCGGTATCAGCACCCTGGGCGACACCGTGGTCACTGACTTGTCGGCGCGGTCCTCGGGCTATGAAGCTGCAAGCAAGTAAGCTTTGAACATCACCTGACACAGGTGCAGGCCGCATCCGGGACGGGATGCGGCCTTTTGCTTGCAAGGCTTTTGAGCGGCAGCATTGCCAGGACAAAAGCTGTCGCGAAAACTCCTTAGCTGTGCCGCAATCGGGCCACCTTTTACGCGCAGTCTTCCAAAGCAGCCCCTTTGGGCAAGTCATGAGGACCAAATGGTGAACCCCATCAAAGTGTTTCAAGACGACGATAGCGGTGCCGTCACCGTCGATTGGGTCGTGCTTTCGGCAGCAGTGATCGGCATGGGACTGGTCGCGCTCAAGCCGATTGCCTTTAGCACCGAAAGCGCAACCAGCAAGGTTTCGGCTGACGTCAGTTCGGTGCCCGTGGGCTTTGAAAATCAATAATCACGCCAAGCCGCCAGGCGGCAAGCTTTGCAAGAAAGGGTAGCAAATGCGGATGATCTTTGGGCTTGTGCTGGCCGTAGGGCTCGCTTTGGCGGGGGCCGCGGTCTATGTCGTACAAGGCTTTATCAACAAGAACCAATCAGCGATGCAGCAAGAACAGGCAATTCTTGCCAAGACAGGCGGGCTGGTCGAAATCTATGTCGCCAACAAGTCCAAGGACTATGGCGAGATGCTGACGCCCGATGATGTGCAGTTGATCTATTGGCCGAAAAATGCCATTCCAGACGGGGCTTTCTTTAAGAAATCAGAACTTTTTCCCGACGATACCGCCAATTCAACCCGCTTTGTGCAGCGCCAGATCGAAAAGTTTGAACCCCTGCTGGCGGTCAATATCACGGCGCCAGGCGAACAAGTGGGCCTGAACGGTTCGATCGCCAAGGGCGAACGCGCCTTTGCTATCGAAGTGAAGGCCGCTGACTTTTTGCAACCGGGCGACCGCGTCGATGTCTATTGGACAGGGTCGGTCTCTGGCAATTCCGGTGACATCACCCGCCTGATCGAAAGTCAGCTTCGAATCATCGCAGTTGATCACAACTCCAAGACCAAACCGTCCAGCGGCGAGATCCAGAACCGCACCGTCACCGTCGCCGTCAGCCCCGAACAGGTTGGCCGTCTGGTGCAAGCCCAAGCCACGGGGCGTCTGGTGATGTCACTGGTGGGGCATGGCGATGACACCGTTACCGGCCAGATTGATGTCACCACCGAAGGCATGTTGGGCATTGTTCCAGCCTTAACCGTCGCAGCCCCAATGGTGGTGCAGCCGCTTGCGAAAACCTGCTCGATCAAAACCCGAAAAGGCGCAGAAGTGATCGAAATGCCGATCCCCTGCACCAATTGACGCCGCAGCCGATAGTTGTGCGACCACAACGACTTGTGGTCGCCAGCACAAGGCCAGCAAAACTTTGCGCCATCAGACCGGACGCTTACATAAGCTTCGGTCTGCAACCATTTGATTATTGCAAAAAAAGATCAAATGTAGCATCTTAAGGATAGGAAAAGCGCAAAATGACTTCTCCAGACGCGTGATCGAAAAGGCAGGCTCCATGAGTATAGGACGCATCTTCGCGGTGGGATGTTTGGGCGTGGCCCTGGCATCGGCGTCGCTTTCGCTGGCGCAGGCGCAAACGCTGCGCGTGATGCAGGGCTCGACGCCGCAGCCGCTTGAGGTGCCGCTGAACCGTGCCGTGGTGGTCGAAAGCGACACGGCCTTTGCAGAGCTTTCGATCGCAAACCCCGGTATTGCCGATATATCCACCCTGTCGGATAAGACGATTTACGTTCTGGGCAAGGCCCCCGGCCGCACCACGATGACGCTGCTTGGCGCTGATGGCAGGCTGATTTCAAACGTCGATGTCAGCGTCTCGCCCGATGTGGCCGAGTTCAAGGAACGTTTGCAGCAAATTCTGCCCGGCGAGCATATCGAAGTGCGCACCGCCAATGATGGCATTGTTCTGTCGGGCACGGTTTCTTCGGCGGCAAAGCTGGACCGCGCCTTGGATCTGGCCGCGCGCTATGCCCAAGACCGCGTCTCGAATCTGATGAGTGTCGGCGGCACGCAACAAGTGATGCTGAAGGTGCGCTTTGCCGAAATGCAGCGCTCGGTGTCGAAAAATCTCTCGGCCTCACTGGGGATCTCGGGCGGCTCGACCAGCGGGCTGATCGGCGGCACCGGCCAATTGGCGCAAACCTCGAACCTGACTGCGCTGCTCAATGGCGGCGCCTCCTCGACACTGACCTCGGCCAACCAAGCGAGTGGACGGATCTTATTGGGTGGTGGTCTCGGGGGGCTTGAATTTGGCGTTCTGCTGGAAGCGCTTGAAAGCAAAGGCTTTGTCCGCACGCTTGCCGAGCCCAATCTGACTGCGCTTTCAGGCCAAGAGGCCAAGTTTCTGGCAGGCGGCGAATATCCCATTCCGGTAACTCAAAGCTCTGGCGCGGTCAGCGTCGAATATAAGCCCTTTGGCGTCGAGCTGAACTTTACCCCCTTGGTGATTGAAGATGGCAATATCAATCTGACCATCAACGCCGCAGTGTCTTCGATCGACACCACCACCACCCTCACCACCGGCGGCGTCAGCGTCAACGCCTTCAAGCGCCGCGAAACCTCGACCACAGTCGAGATGCGCGACGGCGAAAGCTTTGCCATCGCGGGGCTGTTGCAAGATGATTTCACCGATCTGGCCAGCCAAGTGCCTTGGCTGGGTGATATTCCGGTGCTGGGGGCGCTGTTCCGCTCGGCTGATTACGCGCGCAAGCAATCCGAATTGGTGATCATTGTCACACCGCATCTGGTCACCCCCACCCGCGGCGAGGCTTTTGTGTTGCCGACCGACCGTGTCAAAATCCCCTCCGAGCGCGATCTGTTCCTGAACGGCCAAGTTGCGCGGCCTCAGAAAGGCGCTGCGGGCGAAGTCGCGCGGCAAGATTTCAGCGGCTCTTACGGCTATGTGATGGAATAGATGATGAAGTTGCGCCCCTTTGCTCTGATTGCGCTTACCTTTACCACGCTTGCCGGATGCTCTGCCGCCAGCTTTGACCGCGAGGCGGGCTATGAGGTGGATGAGGGCGGATTTGGCAATCCAAGCATGCTAAACAGCCAAATCATGTCCGGCCAACGCAACTTATCACAACAGCTGGCGCAGCGCTTTGCCGCAGAGGTGCCAAATACCATTACCTTTGCCACCAATTCGGCCGAGCTTAGCGCCGAAGCCCGCGCCGTTCTGGCCCAACAGGCAAGCTGGATCCGTCAGTTCCCCGAAGTGCGCTTTCGCGTCTATGGCCATACCGATCTGGTCGGCTCTGCGCGCCAAAACCAAGCCTTGGGCCTGCGCCGCGCTCGCGCCGCTGTCAGCTATCTGACTGGCCTTGGCATCGGCTCGGCACGGCTTGAAGCGGTGGCCTCTTATGGGGAAAGCCATCCTCTGATCCAAACCACCGCCCCCGAAGCGCGCAACCGCCGCACGGTCACTGAAGTCACCGGCTTTGTGGCGCGCAGCCCCGACATCACCAGCGGCAAATTCGCAGCCGTTGTGATGCGCGAATATGTCGAAAGCGCGACTCGGGCGCATCCGAACAATTCCGAAACCACCTCGGCGCTGAAACCCGCAGGCGGCTAATCGCGCTAAAATCAAAGATTGACGCGATTTTAGCCCCAATCTCGCCACCTTCGTCAACGATCTTGCAGTCACAGGAAGCCAAGTGCTGCGGCCATGCAGTCGGCACCCTCGATGGCAAGATAGGAACGATGTGACGATGACAAACCTTGCAACTTTGCAGCCCGAGCCCGCGCCGATTTTGGCCTGCACGATCTCGCGGGATGTGCAGAATTTCGAGATGTTGATCGACGAAATGGAAGATGCGCTGGGGGAAAACTGGGGCGATCTTAGCTTTGATCACGCGTTGAGCTTTCTTGAGCAACCCGAGGCCGCGACGCTGCGCTTTGTCGCGCTTGCGGTGAATGCTGCCGACGAGACCGATCTGGCGCTGATTTCCGACATCCTGCGCTGTGCCAAATCCAAAGCAATCAGAGCGATTTTGGTTGTCGATCAATTGGGTCCGGTGGCTTTGCATCAGCTGTTGCGGCTGGGGGCCGAGGAATTCGTTCCCTATCCCTTGCCCCAAGGCATGTTGCAAGAGGTGATTGCGCGGTTGCAAAGTCCAGCTCCCGCGCCCAGCGCCGCCGCAGCCCCGGTTCATGCAGCCGCTCCCCCCCCGCCCGAAACCGGCGCCAGCTTTAAGGCCAAGGGCGACCGGAATGCGGTGGTTTTACCTGTTCACGGGCTGGCGGGGGGCTGCGGGGCCTCGAATTTCGCAGTTAATCTGGCTTGGGAGCTTGCCTGCGTCGAGAAGGCAGAGCCGCTGCGCGTCTGCCTGTTGGATCTTGATTTTCAATATGGTGCGGTTGCGACCTATCTGGATCTGCCGCGCAAAGAGGCAGTGTTCGAGCTTTTGTCAGATGTTGCGAACGCTGACAGCGACTCGCTGGTGGCCGCGATGCAGACCTTTAAAGATCGGCTGCATGTGCTGACCGCCCCTGCCGATATGCTGCCGCTTGATATTGTCAGCGCCGAGGACATCACCCGCCTTTTGGATATGGCGCGTGCCAATTTTGATTATGTCGTGATCGACATGCCCAAAACCATCGTCGCTTGGACCGAAACCGTGCTGGGGGCGGCGCATGTCTATTTTGCGCTGATGGATCTGGATCTGCGCTCGGCGCAAAACGTGCTACGGCTGAACCGCGCGCTGAAGGCCGAGGGGCTGGCACATGAAAAGCTGCGCTTTGTGCTGAACCGCGCGCCAAAATTCACCGATCTTTCTGGCAAATCACGCGTCAAACGCATGGCCGAAAGCCTGGATATCTCGATCGAAGCGCAGCTGCCCGATGGCGGCTCACAGATCAGTCAAGCCAATGACCACGGCCTGCCACTGGCTGAAACTGCCGCGAAGAACCCACTGCGCAAAGACATCGCAAAGCTGGCCAAAACGCTGGTTGATCTGAACAAAATCGCGGAACAGGCCAAGGCATAAGCGCACAAGCGCACAAAGGGGATTACGATGTTTTCGCGTTTCAAAAAGCCAGAACCACAGGGCGGCGCGCCTCATGGCGTTGTAATCAATGCCGCGGTTGCGGCACAGACCGCGGCTTTGGTAGCGCCACAGCCAAAACTTGACGCGACAGCGGCCAAGCCCGTCAGCGCACCGGCACGCCCCACGGCCGAAGTCACCGCCGCAGACAAAGAGAAAAAGCGCAAAGAACGGCTGGGCCAGCTAAAGCAAGAGCTGCACAAGCGCCTGCTGGAAAATCTTAACCTTGCCGCGCTCGAGACCGCCTCTGAAGCCGAACTCAAGGCCGAAATAGCCGCAATCTCGGCCGAGGCCTTGGAAGAGCTTTCGGCGGTGCTGCCGCGTGAAGACCGCAATCTGTTGAACCAAGAGCTTTATGACGAGGTGATGGGGCTTGGCCCGCTGGAGCCTTTGCTAAAGGATGAGACGGTTAACGATATTCTTGTGAATGGCCCAAACCGGATTTTTGTTGAACGGGCGGGCAAGCTAACATTGACCGACATCACGTTCAAAGACGAACGCCATCTGCTTCGGATCATTGATAAAATCGTCTCGGCTGTCGGGCGGCGGGTGGACGAATCCAATCCCTATTGCGACGCGCGCCTGCAAGATGGCTCGCGGTTTAACTGTATGGTGCCGCCGGTGGCGGTGGATGGCAGTCTGGTCTCGATTCGTAAGTTCAAGAAAGAGAAACTGGGCATCCCTGATCTGGTGCGCTTTGGCGCTTTTACCGATGCGATGGCGCTTTATCTGCAAGCGGCGGTCTCGTGTCGGCTGAATGTCATCGTCTCGGGCGGCACCGGTTCGGGCAAGACCACGACGCTGAACGCACTGTCGTCCTTTATCGACAACACCGAGCGGGTTTTGACAATCGAAGACACCGCCGAACTTCAGCTGCAACAGATCCACGTTGGCCGGATGGAAAGCCGCCCTGCCAACGTCGAAGGTAAGGGGGCTGTCACCCAGCGCGACTGTCTGCGCAACGCGCTGCGGATGCGGCCTGATCGCATCATCGTGGGCGAAACCCGTGGCGAAGAGGTCATCGACATGCTGCAAGCGATGAACACCGGCCATGATGGCTCGATGACCACGATCCACGCCAACTCGGCGCGCGATGGCATCTCGCGGCTTGAAAACATGGTTGCTATGGCCGGGATCGAGATGCCGCTCAAGGCCGTGCGCTCGCAAATCGCCTCGGCGGTGAATTTGATCGTGCAGGCCTCGCGCTTGCAAGACGGCTCGCGCCGTATGGTCTCGATCACCGAAATCACCGGCATGGAGGGCGAGGTGATCTCGATGCAAGAGGTGTTTCGCTACGAACGCCTGGGCGTCGAGCCCAATGGCACTATCATCGGCCGCTTTAATGCCACCGGTGTGCGCTCGCATTACGCTGACCGCTTTCGGCAATGGGGCTATGATTTACCCGCCTCGATTTACGACCCCATTTTGTAAGGTTTATCATGACATTAGAAGCCGCTCCGCTGATCTACCTTCTGATCTTTGCCGCCGTGCCCATGCTGGTGGGCGCGCTTTATCTTGCGGTCTTTGGCAATTCCATCAACCTAAACAACCGCGTCAATCGTCGCTTGGCGCTCCTGGAAAAATCCAACAACAACCGCGCACAGGTGCTGGAACAGCTGCGCAAAGAGATCAGCCAGCATATGAATTCGCGCGGCATCCCGCTGTATTCATTGCTGGCGACCAAGGCGCAAAAGGCCAATATTGCCTTTACCCCTCTGCAATTGGTGATGATTATGGCAGCCATCAGTGCGGCCAGCTTTGTTGGCTTTAGCATCGCCACCTCGGCTTCGGCGCCAATCTGTGCAGGGGTTGCGATCAGCCTTGGCGTGGGCGGCGTGTATTTCTGGGTTAATGGCAAAGCCAAAAAGCGCATCGCCTTGATGGAGGAGCAACTGCCCGATGCGGTCGAGCTGATGGTGCGCTCGCTGCGCGTCGGCCATCCGTTTTCCTCTGCAATCGGCATTGTCGCGAAAGAGGTGTCCGATCCTTTGGGCACCGAATTTGGCCTGATTGCCGACGAGGCCGCCTATGGACGCGATATTGCCGAAAGCCTCAAAGCCTTTGCCGAGCGGATGGACAACCAGGATCTGCGGTTTCTGGCGGTGGCGGTGAACATCCAACAGACCGCCGGCGGCAATCTGGCAGAAATTCTGGAAGGTCTGGCCAAGGTAATCCGCGCGCGGTTTAAACTGTTTCGCCGCGTCAAAGCCATCACAGCCGAGGCGAAATGGTCTGGCGGCTTTCTTTCGGCCTTTCCGCTGGGGGCAGTTGTCACCATTAAAATGCTGAAACCCGACTATTACGATGCAGTGCAAGACAGCCCCTATTGGATACCGGCGCTGATCACTGTTGGGGTCTTTTTGGTGATCAACATGATCTTCATGCGGATCATGGTAGATATCAAAGTATGAGGCCGCTATGACGTTCTTGGGCACAGTTTCCGACAGCTTAACCACCTTGTTTGGCGATATCGGGCCGGTAATCGGACTTTTGGGGCTGGCAGTGCTGCTGATTGCAGGCTCGCTGCCGGTGTTGTTGAAAAAGCCGGTCGAGCCTTTTGACAAGATCAAAGCGCTGCGGCAATCGGCCGATAAAAAGCCGTTGGCGCTGGATCGCGCCAGTCTGCGCGCGGGCACCAAGGCTGATAAGCTAGAGAAATTCGCCAGCTTTCTCGAGCCGCAAAACGCCGAAGAGATGTCGGCGGCGCGGATGAAAATGGTGCGCGCAGGCTATCGTAACAAAAACGCTGTGCGCACCTTCCATTTTGCGCAGATGGTGCTGGGGGTCAGCTTTTTGCTGCTGGGACTGATCTATACACTGCTTGGCAATGGCGACGCCGCCCCCTCTACGCAATCTATGGTGATGACCACGCTGATTCCGGGTGCTGCGGGCTATTACCTGCCGATGTATTGGATCACCAAACGCGCGCAAGAACGGGAAAAGGAAATCGTCTCGGGCTTTCCTGACGCGTTGGATCTGATGCTGGTCTGTGTCGAGGCGGGGCAATCTCTGGATCAATCGGTCAATCGCATCGCCAAGGAAAGCCGCGCGGGCTATCCTGCCCTTGCCGATGAATTCGACATGGTCTCACAAGAGGTCAAGGCCGGCAAAGAACGCGCCAAAGTGCTGAAAGACATGTCGGATCGCGTCGGGATTCCGGATATTTCGTCTTTTGTCACCACGCTCATCCAATCAGCCACCTTCGGCACCTCGATGTCGGATGCGCTGCGGGTCTATTCTGCCGAAATGCGGGACAAGCGGGTGATGCGCGCCGAAGAATTGGCCAACAAACTGCCCGCCAAACTGACCCTTGGCACTATGTTGTTTACCTTGCCGCCGCTGCTGATTATCCTGATCGGGCCCGCAGTGGCAGGTATTTCAGCGAGTTTCAACGGGGGGGGCTAAGTGATCGCACCACAGGCACTGGCTTGGGCCGTGATGATGCTTTCGGCCCTGACAGCCTGCCAAAGCAGCCAAGGCCTAGGGGCCTCGGACGTCGAGCGCAACACGCCCTACGGCACCAATGGGCGGGCCAAAGCGGTCGATGGGCTTTTGGTGGGCCACCGTCTGATGGCTGCGGGGGAATATGACCTGGCGCTACGCGCCTATCTGCGCGCCGCCGCCGAACAGGGCATGAGCGCAGATGTGCTGGCCTCGATTGGCACCGCTGATCTGCATCTGGGTCGGCTGGGTCAAGCCGAGCAGATCTTGCGGCGCGCCGTCGAAGCCGATCAAACTCTGGTGCCCGCGCTGAACAATCTGGGCGTGGTGCGGATGGAGCAGGGGCAGATCGGCGAGGCAAGGGTGCTGTTTCAACGCGCCTTCGCGCTCGACAGTGGCGAAACAGACTCGATCCGCGAAAATCTGAAGCGTGCTATCGCCCAAAGCGAGGCCGAGGTCTATACTTCGGGCAATTTGAAAAAGCCCGTGATGAAACTCGTTAGGCGAGGGCAAGGTACTTACGTCCTGCTCTCGCAATTATAACACCCGAGCAGCAACGCCAAAGGACGCAAAATGCGCCAGATCCCCTTCCTTGCCCCCTGCCTGTGCGGCGCCTTGGCGCTTGCCGGATGTGTCGGGGCAAACAGCGACGCAAAATCCAAAGCCGCCCTGCATTCGGTGAATTTGACCGACGACTCCAACCTGTCAGAGATCATGCTGACCGTTGGCGATCCCTCCGAGGCCGTCGCCTATTTCAGCAAAGCCGCCGCCGAAAACCCAAGCCGAATCGACCTCAAACGCGGTTTGGCAAAATCGCTGGTGCGCGCGGGCAAAGCCGATCAGGCGATTGCGGTTTGGGCGACGATCATCGCCTCGCCCGAAGGCAGCAATGAAGACCGCGTCAACCTTGCCGATGCCCAGATCCGCATCAACAATTGGGCGGCAGCAGAGGCCAGCCTGAACAGCGTGCCGCCCACCTTTGAAACCTTCGAGCGCTATCGCCTTGAAGCCATGGTTGCGGATTCGAAAAAGAACTGGAAGAAGGCCGACAGCTTTTATGAAATCGCCGCGGGGCTGACCACAAGGCCCTCGGGCGTCTATAACAACTGGGGCTTCTCCAAGCTGACGCGTGGCGACAATGCCGGGGCCGAGCGCTTGTTCTTGCAGGCCCTGACCTATGAGCCGCAGCTGTTCACCGCGAAAAACAACCTCGTCCTTGCCCGCGCGGGCCAACATAAATACGATATGCCCGTGGTCAACATGACCCAACAAGAACGCGCGCAGCTGCTTTATACCGCCGGTCTTGCTGCGGTCAAACAGGGCGATGTCAGCGTTGGCAAAGACCTGTTGCGCTCGGCCGTCGATACCGCCCCCAGCTATTTCGAGGCCGCCGAGCGCAGTCTCACCGCCTTGGGAGGCTAATTCAGATGATCAGCCCACTTGCCGCCGCAGCCCTGCTGCCCTTTGCGCTTTTCATCGGCTTTTGGGTCTCGTTCAGCGACCTGAAATTTATGCGCATCCCCAATCAAGCCTCGCTGGTGATGCTGGCAGTCTGGCTGCTGGTCGGGCTGCTGGTGGTGCCGTTCAAGCTTTGGGCGCTGGGGCTTGGCCTTGGCGCTGCGGTGCTGGTGGTGACTTTTGTGATGAATGCAGCCGGGCTGATCGGCGGCGGCGATGCGAAATTTGCCGCAGCCATGGCACCCGCCTTTATCCATGCCGATCTGGCGCGACTGTCGATGATCTATGTTGCCTGCTCGCTTGGCGCTTTTGCCGCCCACCGCCTGCTCAAGGCCATCCCGCCGTTTCGCAAGGCAACCCCCGATTGGAAAAGCTGGACCCATCCGGGCTTTCCCTTTGGCACCACGCTTTCGGCGACACTTATCTTCTATCTTTTGGCCCTAGTCTTGCCGCTTTTCTAGAGTTTCTTACGGCTCTGCCTCATCGCTTGTGATGGGGCAATCCGCATAAGAGGCCACAAGATGACCCTGCACACTCCCCTTGGGGTTCAAGCCCCGTCGCAACCGCGCAGCCTGTCCGAGACCGGCATTGCTCCGGTGATGATGCGCAACATCCTGCTGAAAACCATGTTCCGGATGAACCTCGATCTGGTCAGCGACCTTGCCCGTGCCATCGCCTTGCCCGTGAACCTGACACAAGAGCTGATCGACGCCGCCCGAGGCCAACGTCTGATCGAAGCCAAGGGCACGCTGAACGCCAGCGCCACCACTGCCGAGATGGGCTATCAGCTGACCGAAGCCGGCAAAGACCGCGCGCTCGACGCGCTGGCGCAATCAGAATATTATGGTGCCTTGCCGGTGCCGCTTGCGGCCTATGCAGCACAAATGCAGCGCCAATCGGTGCGCGACATCAAACTCACACGGGCGCAATTGCTGCAAAGCATGGGCCATCTGATCCTGCCCCCCGATCTGATCGCCAACCTCGGCCCCGCTGTCACCTCTGGCCGCTCGGTGCTGATGTATGGCCCACCCGGCAATGGCAAATCCTCAATATCCAACGGCATTCGCGCCGCTTTGGGCGATAAGATCTACATCCCCCGCGCCATCGACTACGCCGGCCAAGTCATCACGGTTTACGATCCCATCGTGCATTCACGCGCAGAATCCTCGGTCGACGACCCCAATGCCCTGCGCCGCAGTGGCAACCGCTACGACAACCGCTATGTGCTTTGCGATCGCCCCTCAGTGATCACCGGCGGCGAGCTGACCCTTGATATGCTCGATCTGAAATACAACCCGATCGCGCGCACCTACCAGGCCCCTTTACAGCTCAAAGCCTCTGGCGGCGTTTTCATCGTCGACGACCTTGGCCGCCAAGCCGAGCCACCGCAAAAGCTGATCAACCGCTGGATCGTGCCGCTCGAGGAATCCCGCGACATCCTTGCCTTGCAATCGGGCGAGAAATTCACCGTCCCCTTCGACACATTGGTGATCTTCTCCACCAACTACCACCCCAATGAAATCTTCGACGGAGCGGCGCTGCGCCGGATCTTCTTCAAAATCAAAATCGACGGACCCAACCAAGAAATGTTCCTGAAAATCTTCGCCATGGTCGCCAAGAAAAAGGGCATGGCGCTGGATGAGGCAGCGCTTTTGCACCTGCTCAAAAACAAATATCCCACCATCCAAAACACTTTCGCCAACTATCAGCCGACCTTCCTGATCGATCAGATGATCGCAGTCTGCGATTTCGAGGGTCTGCCCTATCACATGAGCCCCGAGCTGATCGACCGCGCTTGGAACAATTTGTTTGTCAAACAAGAACATATCGCCAAATAGCCCCAAAGACCGCGTCTGCGCGCGCCTTTCATCTGTCCTAAAATATCCCGGGGGAGGGGCGCAAAGCGCCCCGGGGGCAGAGCCCCCTTCTTCCCCTCACAGCGGCAGAGCCCTGTTCTTGTTTAAACAGCAGCCTCACCCAAAGCGCAAAACCCCCAGCTCCGTCACCATCGCATCCAAGCGCTGGTCATAGCTGTCAATCGGCACCTCGCCCAATTGCTGTGCGGCAAAGCCAAAGCCCACCGCCACAGCCCCGCGCCGCGCCCGAAGGCCCTCAAGACTGCGGTCATAAAACCCGCCGCCATAGCCCAGACGGTAGCCACGCGCGTCAAATCCAACCAAGGGCACGATCAAAACCTCGGGCTCAATCCAGGCCCCCTCAGCGGGGATCTGCGCGCCAAATTCGCCCACCACCATCTCGCAGCCCGGCGTCCATTGCCGAAACCGCAAGGCCTGCCCCGCGCCCACAATCACCGGCACGCAGACCGGCCCTTCATGCGCCCGCATTGCCTCGATCGGGTCGGCCTCGGTACGCATCGCCATATATCCGGCCAAAGCCAAACCGCGGTAAGGCGCCAGATAATCGGCCAAAAGTGCTCCCGCCTGCCCCTGCCCCGCCGCAAAAGCCAGTTTGCGCGCGGCAAAGGCCAGCTTGCGCGCCGCAGCCTTTTGCGCGTCCAAATCCAAAGCCGCCGCACTCATAGCAAAACCTTCGAGGCCAGCCCCAAAAAGGCGAAAAACGCCACCACATCGGTGACCGTGGTGACAAAAGGCCCCGAGGCAAGGGCCGGATCAATCTCAAACCGCTCCAGCGCCATCGGGATCAAAATCCCCCCCATGGCGGCGGCCACCAGCGTGAACATCATCGCAAGCCCGATCACCAGCGCCAGCATCGGCACGCCAAACCACAGCCCCGCCACCCCCGCCAGCACCAGCCCAAACACCAGACCATTCAGCGCCCCCACCAGCACCTCGCGGCGCACCACGCGGCCGGCGTTCTGCGCCGTCAAGTCCCGCGTCGCCAAGGCCCGCACCGCCACCGTCATCGACTGGGTGCCGGCATTGCCCCCCATCGAGGCGACAATCGGCATCAGCACCGCCAGCGCCACCATCTTATTGATATCGGCCGCAAACAACGAAATCACCCCCGAGGCCAAAATCGCCGTCAGCAGATTGACAAACAACCAGACCGCCCGGCCCTTTGCGGCCTCCCAGACCGTATCCGACAGGCTGGATTCGTCGTTCACACCGGCCAGACGCAGCATGTCGGCCTCGTGTTCCTCGTCCAGCACATTCATCGCGTCATCAATGGTGATCACCCCCACCAACCGGCCGCCATCATCGACCACGGGGGCGGAAATCAGGTGGTATTGGTTGAACAGATAGGCGACATCTTCCTCGGCTTCGGTCGCAGGCACGGTGCGAAAGGTGTCTTCCAAAATCGCGCGCAAGCCCACCACGCGGCGGCTCGACAGCAAGCGGCCAAGCGTCACATAACCAACCGGCTTCATCCGCGGATCAACCAAAATCACATGGTAAAACTGATCGGGCAGGCTCTCAGCCTCGCGCAGAAAATCAATGGTTTCGCCCACACTCCAATGCTCGGGTGCCACAACCACTTCGCGCTGCATCAGACGGCCTGCGCTGTATTCAGGGTAAGACAGCGCCTGCTGCACCGCCACCCGGTCAGCCAATTCCAGCGCGCCCAGAATCAGATCCTGCGCGGGCCGCTCCAGATCTTCCAGAATATCGACGACATCATCGGTATCCAATTCGCGCATGGCCTCGGCCACCACCTCGCGCGGCAGCGAGGCGATCACCTCTTCACGGATCGACTCGTCAATCTCGGATAGGATCTCGCCGTCGATCTGACCCGACCAAAGCTGCAACAGCGCGCGACGATCAGACCCACCGATTTGCTCCAAAAGGTCAGCAATATCAGCGGCATGCAAAGGCTCCATCAGCTCGGTCACCCGATCTGCTTGGCCTGCTTCCACAGCCTGAAGAATGGCGCCCACGCGATCTGCGTGCACCTTATCTTCGTCCATCACTGCCATCTCGTCGCTCATCACACCCCCAAGCAGCCTTCGATCCGCTCCTTATCAGCAGGTTCAAAACGCTTTATTGACCCAACCTTAACGAAAGCTGTTTCTGACAAACAGGGGCAATGGGAAATTTACCCTCAGCCCAGAACGCTTTAGTGTAAGCGAAACAGAAAACAGGAGCGTCAGATGAGCGACATTTTGCTAGGCCAAGTGCTGTCGTTTGACGCAGACCCCTTCACCGCAGGGCTGCAAGCCGCACGCCATGAAACCCGTGGCGCTGTGGTGGTGGAAAACGGCAAGATCCTTGCCCATGGCCCAGCGGATGCTTTGCGTGCAGCCCACCCCACCGCAAGGGTGACAGATTACGGCAAATGCCTGATTTCAGCGGGCTTCATCGACGCCCATGTGCATTATCCACAAACCGCCATCATCGCCTCTTGGGGCAAACGGCTGATTGATTGGCTCAACAGCTATACCTTCCCCGAAGAGATGCGCTTTGCCGATCCCGCCTATGCGGCCCAGATTTCAAACCGCTATCTGGATCTGGCGCTGGCGCATGGCACCACCTCGATGTGCAGCTATGCCACCATCCACCCGCAAAGCGTCGAGGCCTTCTTTACCGCCGCCGCCGCCCGCGGGCTGCGCGCCTATGCCGGCAAAACCTGCATGGACCGCAACGCCCCCGCAGGCCTGCAAGACAGCGCGCAATCGGCCTATGACGACAGCAAAGCGCTGTTGCAGCGCTGGCATGGCGCGGGCAGACTGTCTTATGTGATCACGCCGCGGTTTTCGCCAACCTCCAGCCCCGATCAACTGGCTGCCCTCGGCGCGCTTTGGGCAGAACACCCCGATTGCCTGATGCAAACCCATCTCAGCGAGCAGATCGACGAAATCGCCTGGGTGCGCGATCTTTATCCAGCAGCCCGCGATTACCTTGACACCTACGAGGCCCATGGCCTCTTGGGCTCGCGCGGGGTCTATGGCCATGCCATCCACCTGACAGAGCGCGAAAAACACCGCCTGCGCGAGGTGGATGCAAGCCTGGTGCATTGCCCAACCTCAAACACCTTCATCGGATCTGGCCTGTTTGATATCACCCTCGCGCAAGACATCCGCGTCGGCCTTGCCACCGACACCGGCGGCGGCTCGTCGTTCTCGATGCTGCGCACCATGGCTGCGGCTTACGAGGTGGCACAGCTGCGCGGCAAAGCCCTGCATCCGGCCGAACTTTGGTGGCTTGCCACCGCAGGCTCAGCACGCGCGCTGCATGCCCAAGACCAGATCGGCAATATTGCCAAAGGGATGGAGGCTGACCTCACCATCCTCGATCTCGCCTCAACCCCCGCCATTGCCCAGGCCAGCGCACGCGCCGAAGACATCTGGCAAGCGCTGTTCCCCACCATCATGCTCGGCGACGACCGCGCCATCCGCGCCACATGGATCGGCGGCAAACCCAGCCCATAGCCCCGCCCCTCGGGGCATCGAGCCCCTCGCTGCGGGTTTGCCCGCGGCGCGGCCAAACAGGCGCCTCTTCTGCCGCTTTCATCTTGGCTCAAATATCCCCGCCGGAGGCTCCACCGCCCCCCCCCGGGCACGCAAGCCCGCAAAATCAGCCGGAAGGCTTAATCCGCCAATTCCCAGCCATCGGGATAAAACTCAAACGGCAGCACACATTCCGTGGCCAACCGCTCCCATTGCCAAACCGTTTCTGCCTCAATCGCAATCGGCCCGATCCGCGCTTCCAAGACATCGCCAGCATGGGTGGTGCGAAACCCCTTGGCCCGCAGCGCCTTTTCGGCCGCCGCCCAATTGGTTTCCACCTCTTCGGCAATGAATTCAAACACCACCACCGAGGTTTTTGGCAGCTTTACCCCGCGCCCAACCTTGGCAAAGGTCTCGAAAGTATCCGCCCGCTGTTCGCGAAAGTCATGCATCCCACATCATCCTTTTCTTGGCGACCCTGCCGCCTGCCCTTGCGATCCGCCGTCCCTCCCCCTATCTGGGGGCGAGGAAGGGCTGTCAATGCTGCACTTTCAGCCCATAACCGCCGCGCGAATCAAACCGGCCGCTTGATCTTATTGCGTCCCGCTTGTATCCCACGCCATCCCGAATAGAATAGGGGTCAAAGGCCAATGCTTGGCCCCTCAACCGGAGTTCGCCATGTCCTGGACCGACGAGCGTGTCGAAACGCTCAAGAAAATGTGGGCCGAGGGCCAGTCTGCCAGCCAGATCGCCAAGGAATTGGGCGGGGTCACCCGCAATGCGGTGATCGGCAAAGTGCATAGACTGGGCCTGTCCAACCGCGTCGCCGCCGGCGAAGAGGCTGCCGAGGCAGCCCCCGTGGCCGCAGCCGCCGCACCCCCAGCCCCCCGCGCAGAACCTGCCGCGCGCGCAGAGCCTGCCCCGCGTCCGACCCCGGTCGAACGTCCGGTGGCGGCCGAACGCCCCGCGCCTGCACCTGCGCCTGCCGCAGCCCCTGCGGCCTCTACCGCCGTGGTGCTGCCTATTCCGATGCGCAAGGCGATCATCCCCGCCGGCCAGCCACTGCCACCACAACCTTCGGCCAATGAAATCTCGCCCGAGGCTCTGGCTTCGGTGCGCGAGGTCGAAAAGCACGCCAAAAAACTTTCACTGATGGAGCTGACCGAGCGCACCTGCAAATGGCCGATCGGCGATCCTGCGACGGAAGACTTCTGGTTCTGCGGCCTGCCCTCGCAACCGGGCAAGCCCTATTGCGACGCCCATGTTGGCGTGGCCTTCCAGCCGATGAGTGCGCGCCGCGACCGCCGTCGCTAGGGCGGCTTGGCTTGCACATTCCAAGGCGCGCCCCTCGGGACGCGCCTTTTTCACATGCCAAACACCGCACGCAGCCCTCAGGCACGGCCAAGGGTTTAAAACCGCAAGCAAATATTTGCCCCTAGGGTCTGAACACTGGGGTTAAACGCGCAAGACCAGGCGCTATGTGCTGATCTTGTTTGGCCTTGATTGGAAAAACAGCAGCGTATTTTGGGGCGCCATCCGTTAAACCCGACCGTGAATTACAAAAATTCATTTGCATTCCGCCTACGACATATAAAGTTTCCAGCTCTGGGCACTGTAATTTTAGAATATCGCGTCGCAGCACAGACAATCCAATGCTAAGAACTCTGCTTTGTTGCAGCCTCAGTAAGGTCGTTTCTTTGACCGAGCGGCCCCTGCAAAGGCCCTACCGCCCTAATCTGCATCAGGGCACGCGGGCGATTGCGGGTCTAGGCTTGAGCAGCAAAGAAGGAGAGCGACATGCAAGGTTTTGTTGCGCCACTGGAAAAGCTGGCAAAAGACAATGATGACTTTCGGCGGGTGCTGTTCACCTCGGGCCAGATGCAGCTGGTGCTTATGTCTTTGAAATCAGGCGAGGCAATCGGCTCCGAGATTGACTCGGCCCACGACCAGTTCTTTCGCATCGAAAAAGGCAAAGGCCAGATAAAAATTGGCAAGGCCAAGATTTTGGTCAGCGCCGGCGATGCCATTGTGGTGCCCGCCGGTCTGCGCCACAATCTTACCAATATTGGGAAAAAACGCCTCTGCCTTTACACGATCTATGCCCCACCCAACCACGCAAAGCCACTGATGGATGCACGCACATCAGCAGGCCCCGCTGAGGAAGGGCGCAAAGAAATGATCAACGAAGGCTCTCCGGTGCAGGCGCCTTAGGGCCCCGCCTGACAGGTCGAGGTCACCATTAGAAAAAAATATCGTCCAATTCCGGCAGCTTAGCCGGAGCTGGCACCGACAGCGGCCGCCCCAGCAGTAGGTCGTGGGTGTCACGTTCGGCTTGAATGGTGTAGCTGTCATAGATGGCTTGCATGTCCGGCCAGCTGACCGGAGTGGCGATCCCCGCAGCAAGGCGGCTGCCAAAGGCCCGCAACTCTTGTACAATTTGCGTCAGATTTTGCGCAGTTTGCTGGCACTCTTTCACCATCACCTGCAAATGGCCGATCAAAGCAGAGACAGCCTCTAGCGTGCCCGCAAGGCTTTGACCGCGCGCTTCACTTTGGGTCAACTCGGTCTGGCACAGATCAAAGGCGGCGCCGAACCGTTCGACGCAATCGACCAACCGATCCAACATGGCGACGTCTTGCACCTCGGCAACCTTGGTCAGTGCCGCAGAGGATTGCCGCAGCAGATCTCGACAGGCGCGCGCGCCCTCCATCACCGCACCAGACAAAAACGCCATCGCGGCGCGGGCTTTTTCTTCGCGGGCCGCCCGCACACGCGCATTGATCGCGGCAAGATCCATCACACCGCTCAGGCCAACCAATGCCTCAAAGCTATGATTACACTGGCTGATTTCTGCAAGTACCAAGCGCGAAGAGGTCACAGCAGTTGAAATCCCCGGCAGCGCCTGCTCCCGCGAAGTCAGGATCGCGGCAAATAGGTTTTGCAGCGCGGCATTTCCCTGCGACCCCATCTGGCTTTGGGCGGCAAAATCCCTGGTAAACTGCCCCATATTGGCCGACTGCTGCTGAAGTGCCGATAAAATCTCGTGCACCGTCTCCTCGCCTTGCTGCGCCAAAGCCTCAAGCTGGCGCGCGGCCAACAGGCGCACCGCAGGGCCAAGCTCTGCCTCAAAGGCCAGCATCCGGGCGATATGATCCAGCCATTGGGCAAAGAAATCAGAGTATTGAAAGCCGCGCACCAGAGCTTTGGTTTGCTCCTGACTTTGGTTTAGAAAGCGGTTTCCGATCTCCTCCAGCGCATGGCGCGACTGTACAATCTGACGAAAGGTCGCTTTCGATGCCCGCTCATGCGCGGCGAGTGTGTCGCGCGCCTGCTCCATCACGCCCAACCCTGCGCGCGCCGAGACCACGGCGGCATCGACCGCCTCATCCACCGTGGCCATGCGAAATTGCAGCATGCCGACGGCCTCGCGAATCTGCTCAGGCACCGCGCGCAGCTCTTCGATAAACCCCTGCATATCGGTCGTACTGGCGCTGGCATTGATCGCAGTCAGCGAGGCCACGACCCGAAACTGGACGCCAATCTTGTGAAAATCAACCAGATCGCGGCGTATTTTGATCGAGTTTTCGCTGACCTCGCCAGCCTCGGTGCGGGCAAGCCAATGGTCCAGAAACTGACACAGCTCTGCGATAACGCCGCCCAAAGTTTGCAGTCTTTCCAAAGCGCTATCAGCCGCATTCAGCTCCAGCATCCTGCGGCAGAGTTGCGACAGCTGTTCTGTCTCTGAAGACAGCGTCGAGATGCTGTTCGAAAACGCCGCCATCGCATCGACGCCCGCTGACTGCATGCGGAAGGCTTCGTCTTGCCACATCACTGTTCATTCCACCCGTTCTGCAAAAACAAGCCCCCGCAGGCATCAGCCTTTTATATCCTCCGCCCAAACTGCCCGAATTTCTTGAATGGAAGGTTAATGCGGACTCTAAAAAATTTTAGCGAAAATGCAGGGAATTCAGAGGGATCAGATTAACCAATTGGGAAGAATCTGCGGCTAGATCTGGGAAAGACAGCCGAGTTTGTGACCAAGAGGAGGGTAGATTTTGCCGCCCCAGCCGACCTTAGATATTCCAGCGGATCTGGAGCCGCAGCAGGCAAAAGAGGCCTGTGCGAGCTTTGCGCGCAGGCTTGCAGAAAGGCTGCCGCTTCAGATCGAATTTGACGCGGAAAATCCAAATGTTTTCGCGCTGCAAATCGCACTTTCCTGCAAACGCAGTCTGGAGGCTGAGAGCTGCTTCCTCGGCTTTGGTCCAAAGGCTTTAAGCGCTTTGGGCACAGCCCTGCGTACTTAATTTCTAAAAAGGTGGCCCAGTGATGGCAAAAACCATTTTGACGATAGACGACAGCAAGGCGATCCGAGACATGGTCGGGCTGACCCTGCGAGGGGCTGGCTACCGAGTGATCGAAGCGGCAAATGGGGCGGAGGGCATCACCCAATTGCAGGCAGAAACCGTCGCGCTGGTGATCGTCGATCTGAACATGCCGGTGATGAATGGCATTGATTTTATTCGCAACGCACGGCGCGACCCCAAGGGGATTGGCGTGCCGATTGTGATGCTGACCACCGAAACCAAGGCCGAGCTGAAGGCAGAGGGCAAGGCCGCAGGTGCAACGGGCTGGCTGAACAAACCTTTTGACGCCGACATGCTTTTGGCTGTCACCAAGAAATTGGCGGGCTAAGCCATGGTAGATCTTAGCCCAGCTGTAACTGCCTATGTGCAGGAATCGCGCGATATTCTCGAGGGGCTGGAAGAGGCCCTGCTGGATCTGGAAAAACGCCCCGATCCCGAAACCGTCGATGCTGTCTTTCGCAGTCTGCATACGCTCAAAGGTGGCGGTGCGATGTTCGGATTTCGCTTGATGGCAGGGTTTATCCATCATTTCGAAGATGCCTTTGACCGGGTAAGATCCGGCGATCTGGCGATCAGTCCAAAGCTGATCAATGTGGTGCTAAAGGCCCGCGATCAGATGATGGCGATGCTCGATTGCGGTGGTGATGGCCCCGAGACCGCTGCGCTGGTGACCTCAGCGCCCCTCGTGGCGCTCCTGACCGAACTGGACGCCGCGTTAGACAATGGTGTGCCGCTGACCCCGCTGGTTGCCCCCACACGGCTTTGGCATATCAGTTTTCGTCCTGCCGCGACTGCTTTGCAAAACGGCATGCGGCCAGATCGGCTGATCGAAGAGCTTGTGGCGCTCGGTCAGGCCGTGGTGACGATCAATGCAGAGGACGTCCCGCCGCTTGACAGCTTTGACCCCTCCGTCAGCTATCTTGCCTGGCAGGTGGCCCTGACAACGGCGCAGCCACGTTCGGCGCTTGAAGCCGTGTTCATCTTTGCCGATGATGCAGATCTCGACATTCACGAGGTTGAAGGCGAAGCCTCGGGCAGCCCTCAGCCCGATCAGCGCGAAGACAAGCCAACCGAAACCGTCGCAGCGCCCCCGCAAAAGCATGACACCGCAGGCGACAGTGTGCGGGTCTCCTCGGCCAAACTTGACGAAATCCTCGATCAATTGGGCGAATTGGTAATAGCACAGGCGCGTCTGCGTCAGATTTCCAACAGCATCGACGAGCCCGCACTTGAAGGCTTGGTCGAGGAGGTGGAACGCCTTGTCACCGGCCTGCGCGATGCAACACTTTCCGTGCGCATGCTGCCGATCGAAATGGTATTTGGTAAATTTCGCCGCGTTGTCCGCGATTTATCCGCCGAACTTGGCAAAGAGATAGAACTGGAAACGCAGGGCGGCGATACCGAAATCGACAAGAATGTGTTGGATCGACTGAGCGAGCCGCTGGTGCATATGATCCGCAATTCGATCGACCATGGCATCGAACTCCCCCAAGAGCGCAGCGCCAGCGGCAAACCCGCCAAGGGGCGCCTCAGGCTTTCAGCGCGCCAAGAGGCCGGCGAGATTTTGATTTCGATCGAGGATGACGGCAAGGGTCTTGATGCTGAAGCCATCCGCAAGAAGGCGGTTGACCGCGGTTTGATCAGCACCGAAGACGAGATCAGCACCGCCGAACTTCACAAACTTATCTTCGCACCCGGCTTTTCCACCGCTGCCACAGTGTCTTCGGTTTCGGGACGCGGTGTGGGCATGGACGCTGTCCTGACCACGGTTTCTGCCCTACGCGGCTCGGTTGACGTCAAATCCTACCCCGGCCAAGGCACCCGCGTAACCCTACGCCTGCCGTTGACGCTGGCCATCATCGACGGGCTTTTGGTGCGGGTGGGCGCGGCAAGCTACGTCATCCCGCTCGCCTCGGTCGAGGAATGTGTCGAATTCGACAGTATCGAACACGGTCGAGAAAGCGGTCGAACCATGCTGCAAATCCGCGAACATCTGGTGCCCTTCATTGATCTGATTGACGCTTTCGACGACCTGCCCGGCCATGAACAACGCCGCCGCGTGGTGATCGTGAAGGCGGAAGGTGTGCGGGTTGGTTTGGTGGTTGACGATATTCTTGGACAAAATCAAACCGTTATCAAATCACTTGGCCCCTATCACGGCGGGCTCGAAGGGTTTGCCGGTGCGACCATCTTGGGCAATGGCTCGGTTGCGCTGATCGCCGATGTTGGGCTCTTGGCGCGGCGGGCTTGGGCCGCACAAGAGCATCTGCGCAATGCCGCATAAAAAGGGCGACCCGATGGATATGCAACAGACGTCCCGCACACAAAGCCCACAGATCGCCGCGACCAGCGAAACCGCCGAGATGGCGCTTATCATGCGGCTCTCGGGAGAGGCCTTTGGCCTTCCCGTGCCCATGGTGAATGAGATCATAGATCCGATCCAGATCACACGCGTTCCCAATGCCTCGGCCTTCGCGCCCGGTCTGATCAATGTGCGCGGCGCCGTGGTGCCGCTGCTTGACCTGCGCCACCGCCTGCGGATGGCGCCCGCCGCACCGGGCGCCACTGCGCGTATTGTCGTTGTTGAGACCACGATCAAGGACACGCCAACCCGCCTCGCCTTTTTGGCGGATGCGGTGGAAGAGGTCATCGACGTTGAGCTTGGCAAACTGGAACCGGTGCCCAAACTCGGAGCGCCCTGGCCCGACACCTATGTGCTGGGTGTCCTGCGCCACACCAAAGGTCTGGTTGTCTTGTTGAACGCCAGCACCCTCTTCCAACCCGAACCCTCGCCCACGGCCAATGCGTGACCCCAGAAGGGCGAAAGAAGGATTTTACCCATGCGTCTAAGTATCAAAACCAAACTTGGAGCCACATTTTTCGTGGTCCTCGCCATGCTGACGGGCCTCTCTTGGCTGGCTGTAAACGCGATGTCAGCTTCCAATGACACCATCGCCTATCTGGTCAACAACCGCGCCGAACAGGTGCTGCAATCTGGCAAGGCCCAGCGCAATATGTTACAAATTGATGTGCTTTTGGCAAAGCATCTTGCGGCAACAAATGGCGTCGAGAAGAAGACCTACGAAGACCAGATCAGAACCCTAAACGCTGAAACAGAGCAATCGCTTCTGGCGATCTCGAAACTGGCGAAGGAAGAGACTATCCCGAAAGTTGAGGCTATCAAGGCAAATCTTGCGCGGATGGAGGAGTTCGAAGCCACGGTACTCGATCTGTCGCGGCAGGGTACATTGGAGCAGGCCCGTCAACTTTCGATGGATATTCTGCCAGCGCAATTGATGCAATTGGACAAGGATATGACAGCCCTGATCGACAAGGCCCGCGCCAATGCCATGGTCATGCCCGAAGGACTGCAAGCAGAATTGGACACGATCAATGTCGCATTGGGTCTGGCCCTGATCTCGGAAAAGGATGCCATCCTTGAACCAATCGATGGGGTCATTCCTCAGCACATCGGCAAGGCGCAAGAGCAGCTGGCCCGCATCAAGACGAGCTTGAACACAATGAGCAAGATGATCGGCTCTGGCAGCGCACAAGAATTTGCAACCTTGCAGCAGACTCTGGCTGCAATAGACGAGCGCACTCAGAAATCACTGGAACTCTCACACCAGAACACCGAATTCCGCGCAAAAGATCTGCTGGAAGGCGCGCTTGGCGATACCCTGTCGACGCTGCAAACGGCAACGGACGAGTTAAGCCTGACCAGCTTGACCGATTTGCACAAGGCTCGCGACTTGGCCGATGCAGATTTCGCCTCAAAACGCATGTTGTTCTTCACGATACTGGGCCTTGCGATGGCAATCGGCATTACTGGCGCGCTCTGGGTCTCGCTTGGGATCAGCCGTGGCCTGTCGCGCGCGGTGGATGTTGCGCGCAAAGTGGCTCTGGGCGATCTGTCTGCGGATACATCCACAAACAGCCATGACGAGATCGCCGATCTTCTGGGGGCCATGGGCAATATGAGCGAGGTGCTGCGCAAAATAACCACTGTCGCCGAACGGATCAGTGCCGGCGATTTGACGGTGCAGACCGAGCGGCGCTCGGATCAGGATTCGCTGGGCATCGCGCTAGAGGTGATGCTGGTCAAATTGCGCGAAGTCGTCTCCGATATGAGCTCGACCTCGAATTCTGTCGCCACCGGTGCCCATGCGATGTCGGCTACTGCCGAGCAACTCTCCTCGGGGGCCACCGAACAGGCTGCCGCCGCCGAGCAGGCCTCGAGTGCGATGGAAGAAATGACCGCCAATATCCGTCAAAGTGCGGATAATGCGGCCCAGACCGAAAAAATCGCCACCCAATCGGCGCAGCAGGCCATAGACAGCGGCAAAGCGGTCGACGAGGCAATGAAGGCGATGAAGACGATTGCAGATAAGATCACGATTATTCAAGAAATCGCACGCCAAACTGACCTTTTGGCGCTGAACGCTGCGGTCGAGGCCGCACGCGCAGGCCAACACGGCAAGGGCTTTGCTGTCGTCGCCTCCGAGGTGCGCAAACTGGCCGAACGCAGCCAACAGGCGGCAGGCGAAATCAATGCGCTCTCGGGCAAAACCGTCGAAGTCAGCCAAAAAGCTGGCGAGATGCTGCAAGTTTTGGTGCCAAACATCCAGCGCACCGCCGATCTGGTGCAGGAAATCTCGACCGCCATGCGCGAGCAGAACACCGGCGCCGATCAGATCAACCAAGCAATCCGGCAACTCGACTCTGTCATCCAAAGCAATGCGGCCTCAGCCACCGAGGCGGCCTCGGTTTCCGAGGAACTCGCAGCGCAATCAGAATCGCTGCATGAGGTGATTGGCTTTTTCGAGCTTGGCAAAGACGCGCAAGCCTCTGGTGCAAAAGCAGCCAAGCGTCAATCTGCGGCAAACAAATCGGCACGCTCTGGCGGCGCCGCGGGTCCTAACAAACGCCGCGAGACTGAAGTCGCCACAAGCGTCGTGGCTTCAAGCGCAGGTGGAAAGCGCAACGGGACCAATGGCATCCTGCTCGACCTCGGCCCGGAGTCGGTGTCAGATCAAGAGTTTGAACGCTATTGATCGATGCGCGGGGGTGCCGATTACGGCCCCCCTGCCCCCTAATCCCTGATCTTCACGAGTGTTTCATGACCGCAGCTCCCTCCATCGCAGCACAAACCTCAAGCCCCTTCGGCGGCTTTGGCGACCAAACTGACACGGCATCGACCGCTTCTGAACCGATCACAACCTATGTGACCTTCGATATTGGCGATCAAACCTTGGCCACCGATGTCTGCGATGTTCGCGAGATTTTGGATATGCAGCCCGTGGCTCCCCTCCCAAATGCGGGGATGGAGCTTTTGGGAATGATTGATGTGCGCGGCGAAGGCCTTGCGGTGCTTGACCTGCAAAACAAACTGGGGCTGGCCGCGGATCCTGCCTCGCCCCATCGGCGGATCATTGTTCTGGAAATCGGATCCAGCAGCAAAGCCCCGATCGGGATCATCGCAGACAAGGTGCGTAATGTCACCGATATTGCCGCGGACCGAATCGAACCAGCACCTGCGGCGCTAGGCGCCTGGGACGCCTCTATCTTGGACGGCGTCGCGCGGATTGATGGCCGCTTGGTTTATGTCCTCTCTTTCAGCAGGCTTCTGGCCAATGATCTGCGCGGTCCCTTTGATTTCGACTAAACCATGCGCAACCAAGAAAACCGCACGATCCAAGAGATGATGGCACAAAGCCAAACCTTGCAGCAGCCAATCGCTGCGCGGGATGCCTTGCAGATTGTGGGCACGGTGAAACGGCTTTCGGGGATCAATGTCGATCCAAACAACAGCGGTTTTCTGCGGCTACGCGTCAACCGGCGGCTTAAAGAACTGGGTTTGACCGACACCGACGCCTATATTGCACGGCTCAACGGCATCCACGGTGCGAGTGAGGCTCAATTTCTGGTGGAATCGCTCGCCACTCATACCACGGATTTTTTTCGGGAACGGGCGCATTTCGATTTTCTGAAAACCACCGGCCTGCCCAATCTGATGCAATTGGGCGCAGGAAAGGAATGGCCGCTGGTGATCTGGTCGGCGGCCTGTTCCATCGGGTCAGAGCTTTGGACTGCGGGCATCGTGTTGCACCAGCTCTGCCTTTCGACTCCAGATAGGCTGCGCTGGTCGCTGCTTGGCACCGATGTCTCGCGTCGCGTGCTGGCCCGAGCGGCGAATGCAGTCTTCACATTGGAAGAACTGTCGGGGCTCAGCGAAGACTTGCGCCGCGCCTATATCTTGCGTTCGAAACCCGAGAGTCAGATCAGCGCAGGCGGCACACTGTTTCGCGTTACCCCCGACCTACGCGGCAAGGCCCGCTTCAAATGGGCGAATCTTGTCGATCTTGAGGTGGGTTTTTCCGAAAGAGCAGATGTCGTATTTATGCGCAACGTATTGATATACTTTAAACAAAAAGAAAAAGATGCCGCGATTCAGAACGTTTTGCGGCGCATTCGGCCTGGGGGGTATCTCATCACAGGCCATGCAGAGGCGATCTCGAACCTACCAGAGGATCTGACACAGGTGGCGCCATCGGTCTACAGAAAGGCATGCAATGCTAAATGAAAACAAGGGTGCAGGAATGCAGAAAAAAATCCGCGTGCTGATCGTCGATGACAGTGCCGTCGTGCGGCAATGCCTCAGCGAGATTATCAATTCAGACCCGAATTTGGAGGTGATGGCCGCCGCGGTTGATCCCTTTATCGCGGCCGAGAAAATGCGGCACGAACGCCCCGATGTCATTGTTTTGGATGTGGAAATGCCGCGGATGGACGGGCTTACCTTTCTGCGTAAACTGATGGCGCAACATCCGATTCCGGTGGTGATTTGCTCGTCTTTGGTCGCGGAAAAATCAGCAACCTATATTGAAGCCATGGCAGCGGGCGCGGTGGATGTGATTTGCAAGCCGCAAATGGCTGTCAAATCCTTTCTAAACGACAGCCACCGCACCATTATTGAGACGGTTAAGGCCGCAAGTAAGGCCCGCGTTTTCGCGCACCGCCCGCATAAAGTGGAATCCAAACACAGTGCCGATGTAATCCTTGCGCCGCCCGCCAATGCAACAGCGATGACACAGACCACTGAAAAAATCGTTGCCGTCGGCATTTCAACCGGTGGGCCCGAGGCGCTGCGGATCTTTCTTGAGGCGATGCCGCCAGATTCGCCGGCCATTGTCGTGGTGCAACACATGCCCGCAGCTTTCACCCGCGCCTTTGCCGAACGTTTGAACACCAGCTGCGCGATTACTGTTTCGGAAGCCAAGCGCGGCGACCGGCTGTTGCGCGGCCATGCTTTGATTGCGCCTGGAAACCAGCATCTCTTGGTGCAGCGCAGCGGCGCGACCTATCAGATTGATATTAAAGACGGCCCCCCGGTCTCGCGGCATCGGCCTTCGGTTGATGTCTTGTTTCGCTCGGTTGCGCGGGTGGCCGGACGCAATGCGATCGGGGTGATCATGACCGGCATGGGCGACGATGGCGCCCGCGGTCTGAAGGAAATGCGCGCCGCGAACGCCTATACATTCGGTCAGGATGAAGCGAGTTGCGTGGTCTATGGCATGCCGAAAGAGGCGAAAATCATCGGCGCTGTTGACGAAGAACTGCCGCTAGAGCGGCTTGCCGGCGCGGTTTTGCGGATCAGCCGCAGCGATCGTGCGGCCAAGGGCTGATGCAGTGCAAAACCGCGTGATCGGACAAGCTCTGCCCCCTTCGCAGGCGGGGGGCGGGCCTTAGACCAAGCGGCCCCAAAGATCGTATTCGCCCGCCTCATCGACACGAACCTTGACGATTGCGCCGGTTTGCAAGCCCTCAAAGCCTTCATCGATAAACAGGTTGCCGTCGATCTCGGGCGCATCAGCCATGCTACGACAGGTGGCGCCATCGGCGTCGACCTCGTCCACGATGACGTCTAGCACTTTCCCAACCTTTGCAGCCAGTTTTGTCTCGGAAATCGCTTGTGCCTTTTCCATAAAACGATCCCAGCGCTCTTGCTTGATCTCGGGCGCCACATGATCGGGCAACGCGTTTGACCGTGCGCCAGCGACGTCTTCATACTGAAAACAGCCCACCCGATCCAACTGCGCCTCGTCCATCCAATCCAGCAGGGTCTGAAACTCGGCCTCGGTCTCGCCGGGATATCCGACGATAAAGGTCGAGCGCAGGGTGATTTCAGGGCAGATCGCGCGCCAGGCCGCGATTTCGTCCAGCGTTTTGGCGGCAGCGGCAGGGCGGGCCATGCGTTTAAGAACCTGCGGGTCGGCATGCTGAAACGGGATGTCGAGGTAAGGCAGGATCAGCCCCTCGGCCATCAGCGGAATAAGGTCGCGCACATGCGGATAGGGGTAGACGTAATGCAGCCGCACCCAAGCGCCCAGCGATCCTAGATCGCGCGCAAGATCAGTGATATGGGCGCGGTGGCCACGATCGGTGGCATGTTTCAGATCAAGCCCATAAGCCGAGGTGTCTTGCGAAATCACCAGCAATTCGCGCACGCCCGATTGCACCAGCTTTTCAGCCTCGCGCAGCACGGCATGAGCGGGGCGGCTTTGCAACAGGCCGCGCATATCGGGGATGATGCAGAATTTGCACTTGTGATTGCAGCCCTCTGAAATCTTCAGATAGCTGTAGTGGCGCGGGGTCAGCGACACCGCACTTGCGGGCAAAAGGTCGATAAAGGGGTCGGGCTTGGCGGGCACGGCGCGATGCACAGCGTCCAGAACCGCCTCGTATTGATGCGGACCGGTCACGGCCAAAACCTTGGGATGCGCACCGGTGATATATTCGGGTTCCGCGCCCAGACAGCCGGTGACGATGACGCGGCCATTTTCGGCCAGCGCCTCGCCAATCGCTTCAAGGCTTTCGGCCTTGGCCGAATCGAGAAAGCCGCAGGTGTTGACGATCACCGCATCGGCGCCCTTGTAATCGGGGCTGATGGCATAGCCCTCGGCGCGCAGCCGCGTCAGGATGCGTTCGCTGTCCACCAGCGCCTTTGGGCAGCCAAGGCTGACCATGCCAATGGTCGGCTGGCCCGGGCGCGGCGTGTCGCGCAGGGTCAGTTTCGGGGCGAGATCGGGGCGGAGGCCAAGATTTGGCAGCGGAGGATTTTGCGACATGCCGCCGCATATATCGCGAAACATGAAAGCGCGATAGGGGGGCTCTCACAGCTGTTTACGCGCGAAGGGCTGCCGTTGCTGGGCAAGCGCTTGTGTTTTGAAGCCAAGGCCTTAGGCTAGGGTAGAAATCAATGAGGCTTGGTATGCGTTGGATTGTTCGGACTGTTTTTGCCCTGATTTTCGTGGTGGTTTTGGCGGTTGGTGCGCTGTTTGCGATCCCGACCGAGAAAATCGCCAGCCTAGCGGTATCGCAGTTTAACGCGCTGACCGGCCGCGATCTGGTCATTTCAGGTGCGGTGCGGCCCTCGTTTTACCCAACCTTGGGCGTGCAAACCGGGCCGATTTCGGTGTCGAATGCCGAGTGGTCAAGCGCGGGGCCCATGCTGTCGGCGCAGGCGCTCTCGATTGGGCTGGACGCGCGCGCGTTGATTGCTGGCGAGGTCAAGATCACCAGCTTGCAAGCGATTGACCCTAAAATTGTGCTGGAACGCTCGACCAAGGGGCAGGAAAACTGGGTATTTGGCGCCGCAGCTGCGGGGGGCTCGGGGGGCACGATCTCGACCCAGACACCCGGGGTGGGTAGCAGCTATAGCCTTGATCAAGCAATGATTTCTGGCGGCGAGGTGGTGTTTATCGACCATGCTGCGGGCACTAAAGTGGCGCTATCGAAGATCACGGCGCGGGCCAGCCTGCCAAGCTATACCGGACCTGCCAGCTTTGATTTGACCGCGCAGATGAACGGGCAAGATTTTTCCGCCAAGGGCCGCGTCGATGGCTTTCAGGATTTTCTGGATGGTAAAGTTGGCGGTGCGGCGCTGGATCTGAGCGCAGGGGCCGCGCAGATCAGCTTTCAGGGCCGCGCGGGCTGGGCGGGGCCGGTGGCCGAGGGCAATCTGCAAGCCGATCTTGCCGATCTGCGCGCGATTTCGGCGCTGGCGGGCATTGCCGCGCCGCAGATGCCCGCAGGTCTGGGCCAGCGCGCGGTGCAGCTGGCCGGGGCGGTGACGCTGACGCAAGCAGGCAGCGCGCATCTGCGTGGCGGCTCTGTGGTGCTGGACGGGGCAAAGCTGTCGGTCGATGCCGATTACACCCCCGGCGCGCGGGCGAAAATCTCGGCCAAAGTGGTGGCGGGCGCGCTGAATTTGGCCAGCGCCTCGGGCGGTGCAGGCGGCGGCGCGGGGGGTGGCGCACAGGCGCAGGGCTGGCCGCAAGACCGCATTGATCTTTCGGCGCTTTCAGCGATGGACGCCGATATTTCCTTGTCTGCCCAAGGGCTTGATCTGGGTATGGTCAAGCTGGGGGCGGTGCAGGCAGTGGTGCGGCTGGACAATGCGCGGCTGGTGATGGATGTCGCCAAGGCTGCGGGCTATGGCGGCACAATGGCAGGAAATCTGGTTGTAAACGGGCGTAACGGCGTCTCGGTTGCGGGCGATCTGGCGTTTCGCGGCATGGATTTACAAGCGCTTTTGCGCGATTTTGGCGGCTACGAACGGCTGCTCGGCACCGGCGATCTGACGCTGAAATTCCTGAGTTCCGGCAATACGGTTGATGCGATCATGCATAAGATGTCGGGATCGGGCGCGCTGTCGCTGACACGGGGGCAGGTTTTGGGACTGGATATTGCCGGCATGCTGCGCCGGCTGGACACATCCTATGTGGGCGCGGGGCAAAAGACGGTTTTTGACGCGCTGACAGGTACCTTCACGATCACAGGTGGGGTGTTGCGCAACGACGATCTGCTGCTCGCCTCGTCTGATCTGACGGCACGAGGGGTGGGCGAGGTCGATCTGGGCGCGCGCAGCCAAAGCTACCGCATCAAGGCCACAGCTTTGGCGGGTGCCGATGGCAGCGGCGGGCTGACGGCCCCTTTGCTGATCAGCGGCACCTGGGCCAGCCCGAAATTTGCGCTGGATTTACAAGCGATTGCCGATGAAAAACTGGCCGAGCAAAAGGCCAAGCTGCAAGCCCAGCTTGCGGCTAAAAAGGCTGATCTGGAAGCAAAGGCGCGGGCAGAGGTCGCCAAAAAGCTGGGTGTCACCCAAGCCGAAGGCGAGAGCGTGCAAGATGCGGCAAGGCGCGCGGCCGAGCAAGCCCTCAAAGATCAGGCCGCCAAGGCTTTGGGCAAGCTGCTTGGCGGCAATTAGCGCGCAAGATCCTGGCTTTTCTAGCGGTTGGTACAGCCAGGAAGGTTCAGATCGTTGCAGAAATAGCCGACCCCTGCGCCGATCACCGCCCCCGTCACCGGACTTGCGCCGACTGCGCCCGAAAGCACCGCACCGCCCACAGCCCCCGCAGCCGCGCGTTGGGTGTTGTTTTCCAGACAGCCCGCAAGCGCGAAAGCCAAAGGAATAAGCAAAAGGCTGAATTTGACAGTCATGGAAAGCTCCTATGAGGCTCTGGCCACGCGGGCCTTTTGGGCGATTGAAGCTTTGATCATGCCGCCAAAGCCGCGCGGCCATGCTGCTTTAGATCAATCCCTTGCGCAGAAACCTTGCCGCTCTGCGCGCTTTTGCACAAAAGAAAATGCCCGCAAGCCGTAAAGTTGCGCCATAGTGCCCCTGCATCCAGCCCAAAGGAAACCCGATGTCTGACGTTCCAAATATCGCCCAAAAAGCCCCCTTCCCTGTCGAGGTCGAGGCCGGAAAGACCTATTTCTGGTGTTCTTGTGGCCAATCGAAATCGCAACCTTTCTGCGATGGCAGCCATAAAGGCAGCAGCTTTGCGCCGACAAAATTCACCGCCGAGACCAGCAAGACCGCCTATTTCTGCGGCTGCAAAAACTCGAAGAACGGCGCGCTCTGCGACGGGTCGCATTCAGCACTATAACGCCCTAGCGGCTCTGTGCGCTGTGCAGGGCCGCGAAATAGGCGCGCACCGATGACACCACATGAGCAAAGCGGTCGCCACCCAGATGCACCCCGCCATACCAACGCGTCACCACCACGATATGATCGTAAAGCCCTTCGCGCTCTAGCATCTTTAAGATCACCGCCCCCGCGCCAGCCTCGCCGTCATCGGCCTTCACCGGCCCCAGATCGGAGAACACGCAGGCCCAAGTGTTATGGGTTGCCTTGGCGAATTTCTTCACCCGTTTCAGCTCGGCCACAAAGGCGTCGGCCCCCGCGCGGCCCTGCACCGCCCCACCCGAGACCGCATAGCGCGAGCCGCGGTCGCGCAAGACATCTTCGATCTGCAACACCGCCTAGCTCCTGCGTCGCAGCTGCTGCACAGTTTGTGCCACCAGCGCTTTGCGGGTGCGGTTGTCGGGGTGACTGCTGGCCTCGCCGTGATGTGGCTGCGGCAAGCGGTCAAAAAACGCCGCCCCCAGCAAGGGATCAAAGCCCGCGCGCAGGGCGATTTCGGCCCCCAAAGCATCTGCCTGCAACTCGAACAGTTTGGAATAGCCCTCGGTTGCTGCCAAGGCCGCCGCACGCTGGGCAGTGCGGATCTGGCGGCGGGATTGGCCCTGATCTGCGGCGGTCACGGCGGCGGCTTGGGCTGCGCGTTGCGCTGTTTGTGCCTGCTGCGCCAGATGGCCCAGAATGTGATGCGCGGCCTCGTGGCCCATCACAAAGGCAATCTCATCGGCGTCGCGCGCGTCACTCAACAAGGCCAGCGTAAAGCCGATCAAAGGGCGGCCGCTGTAATCGACGGTCTGATAAGCATTTTCGGGAAGCCGCAGCCTTGGATCAACGAAAATCTGAAAGTCGCAATTTCCAACAATCTGTTTTTCCAAGCAAATCTCTTTGGCCACTGGCGCGACCGCCGCCACCGTCTGCAAAAACATCTGCGCCTTTCGTTTGCCCTCGGCCTTGGCCTGAGCCATCTCGGCAGCGCGGGCGGCATTTGGCGCTGCGATGGGGCTTGCGGTTTGCACACAGCCCGCCAGCGTCAACGCAAGTGCCGCAGCACGCCAAATCCGCATTCCGCCGTCTCCTGTCCAAAAGTGCTGGTCGAGATCAAACACGCAAAAGCCCGTTTCGCAATGCAAAAAGCGGCCCAATTACAATCACAGCTTGTCACAACGCCAAGATCGCGCTTCACTTTCAGACGCCACCTCCAAAAGGAGAGCGCGATGTTCACGATCGAGCATGACTTTGACGCCACGGTGATTACCTTGGTCGACGAGGGTGTACAAACCGCAGCCCTGCAACAAGATCTGACGATCGAGGCCTTTGAAGATTGCGTGGTGCTGCGCCAGGTCAATCCGATCACCGATATGGTGGTCAGCATCACCCTGTCGATGGCGCAGCTGCAAGATCTGGCCGCCGCCTTGGATCTGCCCGAGGGCAGCTACCGCATCGCGTCCAAGGCCTGATCAATCCAGCCGAAACACCTTGTCGCGCGCCACCGCTCCGCGCAGCAGCGTCAGACGGGTTTTGGCCACCCCCAGCGCATGGGCCAGCGCTTCGGCCACCGCCGCCGTGGCGCGGCCATCTTCGGGGGCTGCGGTGACAGTGATACGGATCTGGCCCGCCTCGCGGCTGACCGCATTGCGCCGCGCGCGTGGGGTGACCTTGACGGAAAACTCCGCCCCCGAAACCGCCAGCTCTGCCCAATCGCCTTTTTTCATCGCGCCATGCTGCCCGCCTGCACCACCAAGAGCAAGGCCCCTTGACGCAAGCCCCATCACAGGCCACCTCTGAGCCAAAGGAGATTTCGATGCCCGCCAATCCGCAAGCCTTTGCCTTTTTGCAAAGCCGCCAATCCTCGCCCGCAAAGCTTTACACAGGCGAGGTGCCCGCCCGCGCCGAAGTGATCGAGATCCTGACCGCCGCGCTGCGGGTGCCCGATCATGGCAAGCTAGAGCCTTGGCGGCTGGTGGTGATCGAGCGTCCGGCAATGGCACGGCTGGCCGATCTGGCCGAGGCCCATGCCCGAACTCTGGGGGTGGATGCCGAGAAAACTGACAAGGCGCGCGGGCAGTTTGATCGCGGCCACCTTGCTGTGGCGGTGATCTCGTCGCCCAAAGCCTCGGACAAGGTGCCGCTCTCCGAGCAAATCTTATCAGCCGGCGCGCTGTGCTTGGGCGTGGTCAATGCCGCACTTGCCAAGGGCTGGGCGGCAAATTGGCTGTCGGGCTGGCCCAGCCATGACGCGGCATTTTGCGCGGCGGCCTTTGGCTGCACTGCGGACGAAAGCGTGGCCGGACTCATCCACATAGGCCAGGCGGCCAACCCGACACCAGACCGGCCGCGCCCCGATCTGGCCAAGCTGGTAACTTGGGCGCAGCCATGATCCTGACCGCGTTTTTGCGGGCGCTGGCGCAGCTGGGGGATCCGCGGTTTTTGCGGGTGATCTTTGGTGGCATCGCCCTTGCGGTGCTGTTGCTGCTGGTCTTTACTGGGGCGGTGATATGGCTGCTGGATGGCCTCAGCCCGACCAGCGTTACGCTGCCTTGGTTTGGCCCGATTGAGGGGCTGCATGGGCTGATCGGCTGGGGAGCGGCGCTGCTAATGCTGGCGCTTTCGGTTGTGCTGATGGTTCCACTGGCCTCGGCCTTTGTCGGGCTGTTTTTGGAAACCATCGCCCAAGCGGTCGAGGATCGCCATTACCCACATTTGCCACCGGCCTTTGAAACGCCCTTTGGCACCATGCTGATCGACACGGTGAACTTTGTTGGCCTGCTGCTTGCGGTAAATCTGCTGGCGCTGCTGTTCTATGGCATCGCGGGGCCGCTGGCACCGCTGCTGTTTTGGGTGGTGAACGGCAATCTTCTGGGGCGTGAGTATTTTGTTCTGGTCGCCAGCCGCCGCATTGGCCGCCCCGCCGCCAAAGCCCTGCGCCGTAGCCATTGGGCGCTGATCTGGACGGCCGGCACGCTGATGGCAGCACCGCTGACGGTGCCGCTTTTAAACCTGATTATTCCAGTTCTAGGCGTGGCAAGCTTTACCCATCTGTTCCACAGACTGGCACGCGATGCCGGCTCAGAAGCGGTTTTTCCATAGGCCAAAGACATCGACATCGGCGATGGTAAAATCCCCCATCGTGATGATGAGATAAAGCACCGCAAACACCACCAGCGACACAAGCGTGGTGATCTTAGCCTTGGCCGCGATATGGGCCTGTTCGGGGGCCGACGCCGGCGTGCCCACCTCGACCCGCCCCTCATCCGCCTGCGAGCGAAACCGCATCGGCAGGACGCAGAAAAACACCATCCACCAACAAACCGCAAACAACACCAGTGCCGCAGTGATCGTCATACTTGCTCCAATTCTACCAAACAGCCGTTGAAATCCTTGGGATGCAAGAACAACACCGGCTTGCCATGCGCACCAATCTTTGGCTCGCCCGAGCCTAAAACCCGCGCGCCACTAGCCAACAAATGATCCCGCGCGGCCAGAATGTCATCGACCTCATAGCAGATATGATGAATGCCGCCTGCGGGGTTCTTTTCCAAGAACCCCAAGATCGGCGAGGCCTCGCCCAAAGCTGCCAGCAATTCGATCTTGGTATTGGGCAGCTCGATAAACACCACCGTGACGCCGTGGTCAGGTTCGTCCTGTGCAGGACCCACCTTTGCGCCCAAGGTATTGCGATATTGCGCCGCCGCTGCCGCCAAATCTGGCACGGCAATCGCCACATGATTCAAACGTCCGATCATCGCCCTACCTCCGTCTTTGGCGCGGTTATGCGCGGCCAAACCAGCTGGGGCAAGAGGCCGATCCGTCGCAGCCGCGAAAATCGCAAGCAGACTTTACCGAATATTAGCGCAAGCGCGGTCAAATGGCGTAACCGCCCCCAGCCAAGGTTGCCCAATGCCCGCGCAAAATCCCTTTACCCCGCCAACGGCCAAGGCCTCTCCGGTCAAACCCTTGCCGCGCCAACCCCTGCTTTCCGCCGCCCCGCTGCCGCCCAAGGGCTTTGCTGCGGCAGAAGAAAAGTCGAAAAATCTGCTGCCCTTGCAGGGCGTTACCATCCTTGCGGTCGAAGACAGTCGCTTTGCCTGCGAGGTGTTGCGCCTGATGTCGATGCGCGCCGGTGCAAGGATGCGCCGCGCCACCACCCTGAAAGAGGCGCGCGCGCATCTGCGCGTCTATCGCCCAGATGTGGTGATTATCGACCTTGGCCTGCCCGATGGCCGCGGCGAGGCGCTGATTCGCGACCTTGCCCGCTCGAACAAACGCCCAAAGGTGATCTTGGGCACTTCTGGCTCGCCAGAGGGGCGCAGCACCGCGCTGGAAGCAGGCGCGGATGGATTTTTGGACAAACCACTGGAAAGCCTTGCCGCCTTTTGCCAAACTCTGCGCCAGCATATGCCAGGCCTTGGCCTGTCACAGATGGTCGAAGAAACCTTTATCCCCGACCCGCTGGCGCTGCACGACGATCTGGCAAGCGCCGCGCAATGGCTTGCCACCAACCCCGATCTGGCTGACCGCAGCTATGTTACCGCCTTTTTGCAAGGCGTCGCCCATCACGCCCGCGACACGGCGCTTGAACAGGCCGCAGGCCAAGCCGCCAGCCCGAATGCTGATCTTGGTGATCTGCTGCGGCTGGTCGCCAAACGCCTTGATGCACGGGAAGCCGGATTTTTCTCGACAGACGGCAGCTAAAGCGCCGGATCAGACCCCGCCCGCACCAGCCGTGTCAGATCGGACAGGCGTTCTTTCTGCCGCCCCGCCGCATCAAAATTCTGCGGCGCCAGCCAAGCCAAAAACGCCTCGCGCAGCGCAGGCCATTCCGCATCAATCACTGCAAACCAAGCAGTGTCACGATTGCGCCCCTTGACGACCCCCGCTTGACGGAAAATCCCCTCGTAAGAAAAGCCCAACCGCTGGGCCGCACGCCGCGACGGCATGTTGCAGGCATCGCATTTCCACTCATAGCGGCGATAGCCCGCCGCAAAGGCCCATTGCATCATCAAAAACATCGCCTCGGTGAAAGCGCGGCTTTGCGCCATCTCGGGGGCAATGCAGATATGGCCAACCTCGATCGACCCGGCCTCGGGGGTGATGCGCAGATAGCTGGCAACCCCGCCACAAAGCCCGGTATCAAGGTCGCGCAACACATAAAACGCAGGATCGCTGCCCGAAGCGGTGTCTTTGCAAAACCGATGATAGCCCGAGGCCGAGGAAAACGGCCCATAGGGCAGATAATCCCATAACGCGTCATGGCCCGAATAGGCGCGAAACAGATCCGCCGCATGGGCATCCGCCGCCATCGGCTCCAGCCGCACGGCCTGACCTTGCAAAACCACAGGCTCTGGCCGCCGCGGCACCGCCCAATCGCCAACCGGCGCGCCGAACCGTTTACCCTCTGCCATGCTGGCCCCCCTGATCTGTCGCCCAAACCTTAAGGTCAGATGCAAAAAAGGCAAGACGCGGGCTGCGCCTTGCCTTTTGCCGTACAGACCAAAGCGGCCTTATTCTTTCGGCACAACCCGCAGGTTCAACTCGCGCAGCTGCGCATTCATCGGTTCAGAGGGCGCGCCCATCAGCAAATCTTCGGCGCGCTGGTTCATCGGGAACATGATCACCTCGCGAATATTGGCCTCATCGGCCAAAAGCATCACGATGCGGTCGATCCCCGCCGCACAGCCCCCGTGCGGAGGCGCGCCATATTTGAACGCCTTGACCATGCCGCCAAACCGCTTTTCGACTTCCGAATTCGGATAGCCCGCCAGCTCAAAGGCCTTGAACATGATCTCGGGCTTGTGGTTGCGAATGCCACCCGAAATCAGCTCGTAACCGTTGCAGGCAAGGTCATATTGATAGGCGTAAACCTGCAAAGGATCGCCCATCAGCGCCTCCATCCCGCCCTGCGGCATCGAGAAGGGGTTGTGGCTGAAGTCAATCTTGCCCTCGTCGGTCTTCTCGAACATCGGGAAATCAACGATCCAAGCGAATTTAAAGCAATTTTGCTCGGTCAGCCCCAACTCGCGGCCAATCTCATTGCGCGCCCGCCCTGCTGTGGCCTCAAAGGCCTCGGGCTTGCCGCCAAGGAAGAACGCAGCATCGCCCTCGCCCAAGCCCAACTGCAACCGGATCGCCTCGGTACGCTCGGGTCCGATGTTCTTGGCCAAGGGGCCCGCGGCCTCCATGCCCGAGCCATCTTCGGCCTTGCGCCAAAAGATATAGCCCATGCCCGGCAGACCCTCTTTTTGCGCAAAAGCGTTCATGCGGTCACAAAACTTGCGGCTGCCGCCGGTGGGTGCGGGAATTGCACGCACCTCATTGCCGTCTTGCTCCAACAGCTTGGCAAAAATCGCAAAGCCCGAACCGGCAAAATGCGCCGAGACATCCTGCATCTTGATCGGGTTGCGCAGATCCGGCTTGTCGCTGCCATACCATTTCAAACTGTCGCGATAGGCGATCTTGGTCCAGTCAGAATAGGTCTTTTTCTCGGGCGCAAATTCCTCGAAAATCCCTTGGATCACCGGCTGGACGGCGGCAAACACATCTTCCTGCTCGACAAAAGACATCTCGATATCAAGCTGATAAAAATCGGTAGGCGAGCGATCTGCGCGCGGATCCTCATCGCGGAAACAAGGCGCGATCTGGAAATAGCGGTCAAAACCTGCAACCATGATCAACTGCTTGAACTGCTGCGGCGCCTGCGGCAAGGCGTAGAACTTGCCCGGATGCAACCGCGACGGCACCAGAAAATCCCGCGCGCCCTCAGGGCTCGAGGCGGTAATGATCGGGGTCTGAAACTCGTTAAAGCCCTGATCCCACATCCGCTTGCGCATCGAGCGCACGACGTTCGAGCGCATCATCATATTGCGGTGCAACTTCTCGCGCCGCAAATCAAGGAAGCGATAGGTCAGACGGGTTTCCTCAGGATAATCCACATCGCCAAACACCGGCATCGGCAGCTCTGCAGCCTCGCCCAAAACCGTCAAAGCGGTGGCGTAAACTTCAATCTCGCCGGTCGGCAACTTTGGGTTCACCAAACTCGCATCGCGCGCCTTAACCCGCCCGTCGATCTGCACCACCCATTCGGCGCGAACCTTCTCAATATCCTTGAACGCAGCCGAGTCGCTATCCGCCAAAATCTGCGTGATGCCATAGTGATCGCGCAAATCAATAAACAAGACCCCACCATGGTCGCGCACCCGGTGAACCCAGCCCGAAAGCCGGACCTCATTCCCCACATGAGCAGTGTTCAGATCGGCGCAAGTATGGCTGCGATAGGCGTGCATATTCTTCCCCTTTTCGAGGCGCTAACGGTTCGGCCCCGATACACCCCGCCGCAAGCCCGAAGTCAAGCCCAGCTGCTTTCATCTTGGTCTAAATATCCCCGCCGGAGGCATCTATGGCCAATCTCAGAAGCCTCCGGCGGGGATATTTAGACCAAGATGAAAGCCAAAGCCGCTAGGTCTGAAAGCGCGTGCGGATCAGACCGCGCAGGGAATTGCCGACCCAAAGCTGCACTTTGGGCAAATCTGCGGCCTGCAAGACCTCTTCGGGCAGGGCAAGTGCTGCGCGCAAAACGCCGGGGAGCAGGCCGCAGGCGAGTGGCGGCGTGCGCAGGCCTTGGCCGCGATCAAAGAAGACATTGGTGATGCTGCCGTCGCAGACCTCGTCGCGTTCATTGCGCAAGATGACTTCGTCGAGCCCTGCAGGCAGGGCGGCGCGGGCGGCGTCATAGGTGGGGCGGTGGCTGGATTTTATCGACAGCCAGGCATCGGTTGACGCCAGCCGCAGCGGTGACAGACCGACGCGCCAGTGATCTGCGGGCGCAGGCAGCGCCGCGCTTTGAACCTCGATCTGGCCGGCGCGGTCCAGCGTCAGGCGCAGCCGCGCAGGCTGCTCGGGCGTAACCGCCGCCTGCAGCGCTGTCTGGGCGCGGTCCAGATCGCAGTGCCAGCCCAGCTTTTCGGCCGAGCGCTGCAGCCTTTGCAGGTGCAGCGGCAAGCGCGGGGTAAAGGCAGTGCCATCCCAAGCCAGCGTCTCGATCAGCCTGAGATCTGCTGCACCAGCCCTTGCAGATAGCGTGCTTTCCACAGTGCTTCCTCCCATTCGCCCGCAGCCGTGCTGTCTTGCACCACGCCGCCGCCCACATTCAGCACAATCTGATCGCCGCGCAGCTGCAGCGTGCGGATCGCCACCGAAAAGCTTGATGCGCCATCTGGAGCCATCCAGCCGATGGCACCGCAATAGGCGCCGCGCGGATGGGCTTCGACCTCGCGGATGATCTGCATGGCGCGGATTTTTGGCGCCCCGGTGATCGAGCCGCAGGGAAACAGCGCCGCCATCACCCCGGCCATCGAGGGAGCTTGCTGCAACTGACCCACCACGCGGCTGACCATTTGGTGCAGCGTTGCGTAATGTTCCACCGCGAATAGCTGCGGCACCTTGACCGAGCCCACCTGTGCCACCCGGCTGATATCATTGCGCAAAAGATCAACGATCATCAGATTTTCGGCCTGTCCTTTGGCCGAGGCGCGCAGCTCTTCGGCCAATTCCGCATCGCGCACCGGATCGGCATCGCGCGGGGCGGTGCCTTTCATCGGCCGCGCCTCGATGCGGCCTTCGGCGCTGGTTTGCAAGAACAACTCGGGGCTGCGCGAGACCAGAACCTCTTCCAGCCCCAGATCCACAAAACTGCCATGGCCGACCGATTGACTGGCACGCAGCGCGCCGTAAAGCCCCAGCGGCGTGCCCGAAATCAGCTGTGACGTCAGCGGAAAAGTCAGGTTGATCTGATAGCAATCGCCCGCCGCGATATAGCCCATCACCCGCGCCATCGCCGCATCATACTCTGCGCGGCTGATCTGCGGGATCAGTGGCGCGACCGCCACGCCCTGCGCTTGGGCTTTGGCACGCTCTAGCACCGGGGTCGCATCGCGCGGGGCGTCATAGATGCCAAAGGCCAAAAGCCTGCCCGCGCGCTCCGGCATCTGTGCGGCAAGTGCCGGTTCCAGCGCATAGCCCGCCTCATAGGCGATCATGCCTGCCACCCATTTGCCAGCCGCGCGGGCGGCGTCCAGCTCGGCCAAGGCGGGGGCGACTTGCGCGGCGGTCTCGGCCAGCACCAGACGCTCTGCGCCATCAAACAGGGCTGGCCGCCCCTGTGGTCCGTCTTCGATCAAGATCACGCCGCACTCCCCGTCCTGATTTGCGCCACATAAGGCCAGCCTTGCCGCTTTCGCCAGATGGAATGCGGCTTTGCACCCCGCATTTGCGACCAGATAGCGCGGCAAAGCCGAATTGCAGCGGCGCTTGTGCAAAAACCGACCACCAACTGCATGGCAAAATCGGCCGAAATGCCCCTTGCGCCCAAGCGCGTGCTGGCTATAACCCCGAGAGTTTTGCGCAGATGGGGGCCAATCATGCCGAAAAGAACCGATATCAAATCCATAATGATCATCGGAGCTGGTCCCATCGTGATTGGCCAAGCTTGCGAGTTTGACTACTCTGGCGCACAGGCCTGCAAGGCGCTGCGCGAGGAAGGCTACCGCGTCATCCTGGTCAATTCGAACCCTGCCACCATCATGACCGATCCGGGTCTGGCCGATGCCACCTATATCGAGCCGATCACCCCCGAGGTTGTTGCCAAGATCATCGAAAAAGAACGTCCCGACGCTTTGCTGCCGACCATGGGCGGGCAAACCGGTTTGAACACCGCGCTGGCGCTGGCCGATCTGGGGATCTTGGACAAATTCAACGTCGAGTTGATTGGCGCCAAGCGCGATGCCATTGAAATGGCAGAAGATCGCAAGCTGTTCCGCGAGGCGATGGACCGCATCGGTCTGGAAAACCCCAAGGCCACGATCATTGCAGCGCCAAAGCTGGCTTCGGGCAAATACGACATCTCGGCCGGTGTCGCCGAAGCGGTGGCAGCGCTTGATTACGTTGGTCTGCCTGCAATCATCCGCCCCGCCTTTACCCTTGGCGGCACCGGCGGCGGTGTGGCCTATAACCGCGACGACTATGAAGCGATCTGCCGCTCGGGGCTTGAAGCCTCGCCAATGGCGCAGATTTTGGTCGATGAATCGCTGCTTGGCTGGAAAGAATTCGAGATGGAGGTGGTGCGCGACACCGCCGATAACGCCATCATCATCTGCGCGATTGAAAACATCGACCCGATGGGCGTGCATACCGGCGATTCGATCACTGTCGCCCCTGCCCTGACCCTGACCGACAAAGAATATCAGATCATGCGCAACGGCTCGATTGCCGTGCTGCGCGAAATTGGCGTCGAGACCGGCGGGTCGAACGTGCAATGGGCGATCAACCCTGCCGATGGCCGCATGGTGGTGATCGAGATGAACCCGCGGGTGTCGCGCTCATCGGCGCTGGCCTCCAAGGCGACCGGCTTTCCGATTGCCAAGGTCGCGGCGAAACTGGCCGTCGGCTATACGCTGGACGAGCTGGACAACGACATCACCAAAGTCACCCCCGCCAGCTTTGAACCCTCGATCGACTATGTCGTCACCAAGATCCCGCGCTTTGCCTTCGAGAAATTCCCCGGATCGGAACCAAATCTGACCACGGCGATGAAATCGGTGGGCGAGGTGATGGCCATCGGCCGCACCATCCACGAATCGATGCAAAAGGCGCTGGCCTCGCTGGAAACCGGCCTCTCGGGCTTTGACGAGATCGCGATTGAAGGCGCGCCCGAGCGGGCCGCGATCACCAAGGCGCTGTCCAAGCAAACCCCAGACCGTCTGCGCGTCATCGCTCAAGCCATGCGCCACGGGCTGTCGAACGACGAGATCAACCACATTACGTCTTTTGATCCGTGGTTCTTGGCGCGTATCCGCGAAATCATCGACATGGAAGCCGAAGTGCGTCGCTCTGGCCTGCCGCTCGATGCAGATGGCCTGCGCAAATTGAAGATGATGGGCTTTACCGATGCCCGCCTTGCCACCCTGACCGGCCGTGAAGAGGCGCAAATCCGCCGCGCGCGGCGCAATCTGGGCGTGGTCGCGGCCTTCAAGCGCATCGACACCTGTGCCGCCGAATTCGAAGCGCAAACCCCCTATATGTATTCCACCTACGAGGCCCCCGCGATGGGCGATGTGGAATGCGAAGCGCGGCCGTCGAATGCGAAAAAGGTGGTTATCCTTGGCGGTGGCCCAAACCGCATCGGCCAAGGCATCGAGTTTGATTATTGCTGCTGCCATGCCTGCTATGCGCTGACGGCAGCGGGCTATGAAACCATCATGATCAACTGCAACCCTGAAACGGTTTCCACCGATTATGACACCTCGGACCGGCTGTATTTCGAACCGCTGACGCTTGAACATGTGTTGGAAATCCTGCGGGTCGAGCAGGAAAACGGCACCCTGCACGGCGTGATCGTGCAATTTGGCGGCCAAACCCCGCTGAAACTGGCCAATGCGCTGCACGAAGAAGGCATTCCGATCCTTGGCACCACGCCCGACGCGATTGATCTGGCCGAAGACCGCGAACGCTTTCAGCACCTGTTGCAAGATCTGAACCTCAAGCAGCCGCACAATGGCACCGCACGCTCGCGCGATGAAGCCTTTGCCGTGGCCAAAGACGTCGGCTACCCGCTGGTGATCCGCCCCTCCTTCGTTCTGGGCGGCCGCGCGATGGAGATCATTCGCGACGATGCCCAGCTGGAACGCTATATCCGCGAAGCGGTGCAGGTTTCGGGCAACAATCCGGTGCTTTTGGACAGCTATCTGTCGGGCGCCATCGAAGTTGACGTCGATGCGCTGTCAGACGGGCACAACGTGCATGTCGCGGGCATCATGGAGCATATCGAAGAGGCCGGTGTGCATTCGGGCGATTCCGCCTGCTGCCTGCCGCCGCATTCGCTCTCGGCTGAAACCATTGCCGAGCTAAAGGTGCAGACCGTCGCCATGGCCCGCGCGCTGAATGTGGTTGGCCTGATGAACGTGCAATTCGCGATCAAAGACGGCGTGATCTTTGTGCTGGAAGTCAACCCGCGCGCCTCGCGCACCGTGCCTTTCGTCGCCAAAGCCACCGACAGCGCGATTGCCGCCATCGCCGCCCGCCTGATGGCAGGCGAACCGATGTCGAACTTCCCGCTGCGCGCGCCCTATGCGGCAGGCGTAGGCCCCGACACCGCCCTGCCCTTGGCCGATGCCTTCACCCTCGCCGACCCGATCACCCCTTGGTTCTCGGTCAAAGAAGCCGTGCTGCCCTTTGCGCGCTTTCCCGGCGTTGATCCGGTTTTGGGGCCAGAAATGCGCTCGACCGGCGAAGTCATGGGCTGGGATCGCTCCTTTGCTCTGGCCTTCCTCAAGGCACAAATGGGTGCAGGCGTGATCCTGCCCGAAGCTGGCCGCGTCTTTGTCTCGATCAAAGATATGGACAAAACCAGCGCCTTTGCCACCGCCGCGCGCGGTCTGGTAACGCTTGGCTTCGAGATCGTCGCCACCAAAGGCACCGCCGATTGGCTGAAGGCCGAAGGCATCAAGGCGACGCTGGTCAACAAAGTCTACGAGGGCCGCCCGAACATCGTCGATCGCTTGAAAAACAACGACATCGCCATGGTGATGAACACCACCGAAGGCACCCAAGCCATCGCCGACAGCCGCGACATCCGCCGCGTCGCCCTGATGGACAAGATCCCCTATTTCACCACCATCGCCGCCTCCATCGCCGTGGTCGAGGCAATGACCGCACGCGGTGAAGGCTACGGGGTAAGGACGCTGCAAGGCTAAGGAACGGCAGCGCCCTTCGCGCCGAGACAACGCTCAAGTAGAGCGTTTTAAGTCCCGACCGCCCGCACATACTTGTGCGGGCAGCTGGGTGCATGTTTGCTTGGTGAGTTTTCCCCTTTCCCACCCGCGTGCCGCGCCCGGCACAGGGGTGGGTACAGCCCTTGTTTTAGGGCCTTGGGTTTGTCATGAAGCGTCTAACGCCCCTGCATGATAAATATCTAAAATCCGCTAAACCGCGCACCCACCTGCAAGCCTACAGAAAACCTACGCTTGACATGTGCCCCGAAAACCCCCATTTGCAGCTCATCCATAGTGCCCGTGCCGCGTGAGCATGTGTAAGGCCATGGATACTGGTTCCCACCGCACGCAGGGGTTCCGCGACAGGAACGGTATCGGGCATTCGCCTGATGCGAGGGCGTGTCGCTTCCCACTGTCGGCCCCCGTCTTGCAAGGCGGTTGGGGCCGAAGGCGGCCAGCGGGCCGTCAGAAAGACTATGATGACCACCACTTTTGCCGATCTTGGCCTCTCGGATACCATTCTGAAAGCGCTTGAAAAAACCCAGTTGAAAATGCCTTCGCCGATCCAGGTGCAGGCGATCCCGCATATCATGGCGGGCAAAGACCTGATGGGTCTGGCGCAAACCGGCACCGGTAAGACCGCGGCTTTTGGTCTGCCCTTGTTGCACCGCATCCTTGATCTGGGCCACCCGCCGGCGCCCAAAACCGTGCGCGCGCTGATCTTGGCGCCGACCCGCGAATTGGTTAGCCAAATCGCTGATAACCTTGAAGTTTTCACCAAAGGCACCTCGGTTAAGGTTGCGATGGTTGTGGGCGGCGCGTCGCTGTTCAAGCAGGCCGAGCGGCTTAAGCGCGGCGCAGATATCCTTGTCGCCACCCCCGGCCGCCTGATCGATTTGCTGGAACGCGGCGATGTTTCGCTGCATGCCACCGGCTATCTGGTGCTGGACGAGGCCGACCATATGCTGGACATGGGCTTTATCCATTCGCTGCGCAAAATCGCCAAGCACATCCCGCTTAAGCGTCAGACGCTGCTGTTCTCGGCCACCATGCCAAAAGACATCGAAGAGCTGGCCGCCACCTATCTGCAAAACCCGATCAAAGTGCAGGTCGCCCCTCCGGGCAAGCCGGTCGAGCGCATCGTGCAGGGCGTGCATTATCTGCCCAACGGCGATAAGGCCAATATCTTGAAAGAATACCTGAACAAGCATCCGGGCGAACAGGCCTTGGTCTTTGGCCGCACCAAACATGGCTCGGAAAAGCTGATGAAATTGCTGGTGACTTGGGGCTTTAAGGCAGGCTCGATCCACGGCAACAAAAGCCAAAGCCAGCGCGACCGCACCCTGACCGAATTCCGCAAAGCCGAGCTTGATGTGCTGGTTGCCACCGATGTGGCAGCGCGTGGCATCGACATTCCGGGCGTGCGTTATGTCTATAACTTTGACATGCCAAACGTGCCAGAAAACTATGTTCACCGCATCGGGCGGACCGCACGGGCTGGCAAAGAGGGCACCTCGATTTCCTTCTGCGCACCCGCGGAAATGAGCGAGCTGCAAGCCGTTGAAAAACTGTTGAAAAAGGCGATCCCAGTTCTGGGTGGCGCGCCTTGGTCGGCCGATATGGTTGCCGCAGCGCCCAAGCCTGGCCAGAACCGTGGCCAGCGCCCATCGCAGGGTCGCGGCGGCCAAAAAGCAGGCTCGCAACCGATCCAACGCGCCGCCCCCGGCAAGCCGGGCGCAAAGCCAGCAGCCCGCCCAGCCAGTGCAAAGCCAGCCGGTGGCAGCTTTGCACCGCGCCGCGCAGGCGCGGGTGGCGGCAAGCCACAGGGGCAAAACCGTCGCCCTGACTAAGCCACATTCTGCGCGGTCCGCCCCACAGCGGACCGCGTCTTTCAGCTGGCTTCTTCTTCCAGATTAAGCTTCATCTGCAACAGAACCTGTTGAATTGCCAAGGTTTCCCGCAGCATCCGCTTGGATTCGTTGACCGAGATCACCCCGTCATCAATCGCAGCATTATATTCTGCCATCAGCATGCCAAAGCGCTGCGCCAAGGCCACTACATCTTGATTGACCCCCTTGCTGGCCGCATTGGCACGTTCGTGATCATAACTTAGGGTGACGCCGCGAAGATCGGCCAAGGCCGAGGTCACATGCGGAAACCGCGCCGCACCCTCCAACTGGGCCACCACATCCACCGGCATAAAACGATCACTGTGCTCCTCAGCATCGGAATAATAGCGCCCCAAAGTCGCCTTGGACTTGCCCGTTAGCGCGCAGGCAGCCTCGATCCCGACATCTTTGACCAAGGCTTCACAATGTTTCTTTAGATAGCTTTCGATGCTCATAAAACGCTCACTTGTACGGCCCCAAAAAACACTTGGGGAATTCACTATGCCTTTTCCCATTAATCAGATGGCAAGGATTTGTCATCATAAAGGTGTTCCAAACACAGGAACGGCTCTGAGTGCGAGTCAGTGTGAGTGACGTCAGCGCCCCCCAGCGCTGGCTTGTTAAGGGCCCGCTCTGACGTTCAGGGCGGGCTTTGATCAGGCGGCTTGCGGTTTGGTGGCCGCCTGTCATGGTAAATGGTTGATCACAGACGCTCTTTGGTTTGGGGTGTATTGTAAGCGGTATCGGCCATGGGTTACAAAAGACCCATGGCCAAGTTCTACTTCAACTATTCGACAATGAACGCGGGGAAATCCACCTCGCTGCTGCAAGCCTCGCATAATTATCGCGAAGGCGGCATGCAAACCTATTTGATCACCGCGCAGTTTGACAACCGCGCGGGTCAGGGCCGTATTGCCAGCCGCATAGGCATTGGCGAAGATGCCGATACCTTCGCCGCAGCGGATGATCTTTTTGCCAAAATTGCCGCCCGCCTTGCGCTTGGTCCTGTCGCTTGCGTCTTTATTGACGAGGCACAATTTCTGACCGAAGCCCAAGTCTGGCAACTGGCCCGCGCGGTTGATGATCTGGGTGTGCCAGTCATGTGCTATGGCTTACGCGTTGATTTTCAAGGAAAACTCTTTCCCGGCTCGGCAGCGCTTTTGGCTTGGGCGGACGAGATGCGCGAAGTGCGCACCATCTGCCATTGCGGGAAAAAGGCGACAATGGTGATCCGCCGCGGCCCCGACGGCCGTGCGTTGCGCCAAGGCGAACAGGTTCATATCGGCGGTAACGAAAGCTATGTCTCGCTGTGCCGCAGGCATTGGCGCGAAGCAGTTGGCGATTAGGCCGCGGCCTCTGCCGTCTTGGCACGCAGCGCAATCATCGAGCCCGCGGCCACAATCAGCACCATGCCGGCAATTTCCAGCGGCTTTAACGCCTGCCCCCAGATCACATAGGACCAGATCGCCGAGGCGGGCAGAATGACATATTCCAGCACCGAAGCGCGGCTGGCCTCGGTAATCTGATAAGCCCGGATCATCAGTCCGACCCCCAAAAGCGAGCCTACAGCCTGCACCAAGGTCCAGAAATAGAAGCTTTCTGATGGCCAAACCGCGCCGCGCTGCAAAAAACCCGCGGCCCCCTCGGGCACTGGCAGCGGCCAAAGCCATAGCGCCGCCATGCCGATCAGACCAATCAGCCCAAGGGCCAGAAAAAATCCAGCCAGCAACGTCACCGCCCCCTCTTGGGCGCACCATTCCCGCGTGGCGATATTGCCCATCGCATAAAGCACGCCGGCCAAAATCGGCAAAACCGCCGCCAGCGAGGCGCCCGCAAAGGCCTCAGGGCCTAAGACCAAGATCACCCCGCAAAAGCCCAAAGCAACCGCCGCGATCCGCACAGGCCCGATGGCATGACCATAGGCAAAGCGCGAAATCAGCAGCACGAAAATCGGTGAGGTGAACAGCCCAGCCGCCACCAAAGCCACCGGCAAAAATGCAAGCGCCCCAAAATAAATCACCATCGCCGCGCCATGCAGCGCCGAGCGTGCCAGCACCGCCCCAAGCCGCACCGGCCGCAGCCGCCAGCCCAGCGCAGCCGCCACCCCTCCCAGCAAAACCATCGCCATAGCGGTGCGGATGGCGTGAAACTGCCATAGCCCCGTCTCGGCCGCGATCACCCGCACATAGTTATCGGTAAATCCGATCAAGCCGGCATAGGCGCAAATCAATCCGGCAGCGGCGAGGGTTCTGTCTTGGGTCAAGGTCATGCTCCATTTCCCCCAGAAGGCCCGAGCCAGCGCTTTCTGCGCGCCCAAAACCGACATCTGCTTGCCGTATAAGTTGCGCAGCCGCCGAAAACCGCCACATCATGTTGTGGAACCGCAACCAAGGCGATAGAATACCCGCAAAAGCTTACGAAAAGGCATATCGAGCCGATGACGGCGTTGCGGAAATACCAAAGGCTGGAAAGCAGTGGCCTGTGGCGTGAGACGCCAGAGGCACGGCTGCAAGAGGTGCTGGTCGCCCTGCGTTCGACCACGCTGATTTTGGCCGATCCAAAAACCGAAATACCGCTGACGCAATGGTCGCTGCCGGCGCTGCGGCGGTTGAACCCTGCGCAGCTGCCTGCCGTTTATGCCGTGGCAGATGACAAGGGCGAGACGCTAGAGATAGAAGACCGCGATATGATCTTGGCGCTGGAGACCGTCAAGGACACGCTCGAGCGGCGGCGTCCCCAGACCGGACGGCTGCGCGGATCTTTGCTGGGCGGCACCGCGGCGGTTTTGCTTGCCTTGGCGCTGTTCTGGCTGCCCGGATCGCTGATTGACTATACCGCCAATATGCTGCCGCTGACGACCCGGGCGCAATTGGGGCAATTGGCCTTGGCGGATCTGCGGCGGCTGACTGGCTCGGCCTGCACCTCGCCTCTGGGCTCTGCCGCGCTCGAGCGGATGGCGCGGCGGATTGACCCGATCTCGCCACCTATGATCAGGATCTTGCGCGAGGGTCTGGGCCGCCCTGCCTCACTGCCCGGCGATCTGGTGCTTTTACCCGAACGGATGCTGGCGCAAAGTGATGGAGCCGATGCGATTGCGGGCATGGTTATCGCCGAGCGACGCCGCGTGGTTGGCCGCGAGCCGACCAAGGCCCTGCTGCATTACGCCGGACTATGGGCGACCTTGCGGCTGCTGACCAGCGGAAGCATGGCACCGCAAAGCCTTGCAGGCTATGGCGAAATCTTCTTGCAGACCGAACCCGCCGCCCTAACCGATGCAGACCTGATCTCGGCCTTCAAAACCGCGGCGATCACGACGCGCCCCTATGAAGACCTGCTGAACGCCGCCGTCAAAGCCGAACCACATCTGGCCGATCCGATGCCAAATGGCAGTGATCCTGTGGTGCTGGAAGACGGAGTTTGGCTTGGCCTGCAAGCGATCTGCCAATAGGCTGAAAAACAAAAAGCCCGCAAGAATGCGGGCTTTTCCAATATATCACGAAGCCTTAGCGCAAAAATGCGTCGCCAAATCCGGCTTGCCGCGCCAGCTGTAAGGCTGCTTTCGCCTGATCTGGCGAACCAAAGGGCCCCGCAAACACAACCTGCAAAGGTTTGCCAGCCTTGACCAAATGGCTTTTGGCCACCGGCAGCCCCAGCGCCTGCACCCGTTCCGCGGCACCTGCCGCATTCGAGGCGAGACCAAAGGTGCCAATCTGCACAAAACTGCGCGCAATGGGTTGAGAAGCTGCGCTCATGCTCGAGATCGTCACCCGCGACCGCAGGGCGACAGGTGCCGTTGCCGCTGTGACAATCTGGGCCGGCACCCTGCGGGTCCAGACGCGGTCTTGCGCCGCCTGCCCCTCTGCGGTGCCAATGCCACGTTTTGGGTTCAGCCGGTCATCTTTCCATGCCAATTTATAGCCGGCAGGTGGGGTAAAGATGGTCTGCGAGCTGGCTGCCGTTTGCAGCGGTTGCACGATTTTGCGCGCCGGCGCGGCCTTGGGCGTGGTGGGCTCTTGCACAGCGGCTGCGCGCAAAGAGGCTCCGGGCGGCGTGCCTGTCGGATAAGTCGGCGCGTGCCAGCCGTTTGTGGTGCCATCGCCTTTGGTACACATCACCCCAGTGCCGCCATTGCGCAAGCGTATGACTTCGACCACCGGAGCCGAGGTTGAACAGGCGATTTGCCCCTTGGCAGGGCCCTGCGTGGTGACGCGATCGTAACTTGAAACCGCAGGCGCCAAGGCTGCTACGGGCACCGCAACCGGTACGGCTTTGACAAGGGCTTCGGGCATCATCTTGCTGGCCACGGTCGCAAGCGGTGCTTTGAGCGGTGCGGTCGGCGGTTTTGCCGCCAGCACGGGCGCCACCATCGGCGCGGTCTCTGGCACGGCTGCCACTTCTGCTGTGGGGGTGGGGCCCATATTGCAAACGGGTTTGCGCTGCGCATCGACACGCGGATACCACTGAGCAGCACCCGAGCTTTCAACCCGCATAAAGACGCAGCCGCGGCTGTCGACATATTGTAGGCCTTTAAAGCTGGACGACGGACGCTCGGCTGGCCCGCCTATTTGCGCGATATTCTGCGCGCTGGCGCTGACTGGCCCAAGCAAAGCCGCACAAACTGCGGCCGAAAACATTTTATACAACATAAGCTACCCCCACGTAGGTGGGGGTAGAATGCGTCAAGATTATGGCAGAGTAAAGAGAAACAATCCCCTATTTAGTGCCAAACATCCGATCACCCGCATCCCCTAGACCGGGAACGATATAGCCGTGGTCGTTCAGATGGCTGTCAAGCGAGGCCGTGACGATCGGCACATCGGGATGCGCCTCTTTCATCCGCGCAACGCCTTCGGGGGCGGCCAGCAGACACAAAAAGCGGATATTCTTCGCGCCGGCCTGCTTTAACAACGAAATCGCCGCCGCCGAGGAATTGCCAGTGGCCAGCATCGGATCGACCACAATCGAAATCCGCTCGTCCAGATGATCGGGCAACTTGCAGTAATATTGCACCGGCTCCAGCGTTTCTGGGTCACGATAAAGCCCCACAAAGCCCACACGCGCCGCGGGGATCAGCTCTAGAATACCGTCCAAAAGCCCGTTGCCCGCCCGCAAGATCGAGATCAGCGCCAGCTTTTTGCCGTCAATCGTCGGCGCATCCATCGGTTCCAGCGGGGTTTCGATATGTTTGGTGGTCATCGGCAATTCGCGCGTGACCTCATAGGCCAAAAGCAGGCTGATCTCGCGCAACAGCTGGCGAAAGCTGGCGGTCGAGGTGTCTTTTTCGCGCATCAAGGTCAGCTTGTGCTGCACCAAAGGGTGCGAAACGACGGTCAAATGTTCAGCCATTGGCCTGCTCCAGTCTGCTTTGAATAAGGGTTTTGGTTTCGGCATCGCAAAATGCCGCCTCGATCGAGGTGCGGGCGATTTGGGCGAAAACGCCCTCGTCCCAGTCAAAGGCGCGGTGCAACATCTCGTATTCGCGCGTCATTGTGGTGTGGAAAAACGGCGGATCATCGGTGCTGATCGTGACTTTGACGCCGCGCTTCAGCATCTCGGCAATCGGATGGGCGCGAAAATCTTTGTAAAGCCCAAGCGCCACATTCGAGCCGGGGCAAAGTTCCAGCACGATGCCGCGCTCGGCGATTTCATCCACCAGCGCCAGATCTTCAATCGCGCGCACGCCGTGGCCAACGCGTGCGACACCCAGATCGTTGATCGCATCGCGCACAGACTCTGGCCCGCCCCATTCGCCCGCATGCGCCGTAATCCGCAGCCCGGCCTCGCGCGCCATATCGAAAGACCACGCAAAATCAGCGAGTTTGCCGATCTTCTCGTCGCCGCCAATGCCAAAGCCGGTGATAAAGCGCCCCGCCGTCTCGGCCGCACAGCGCGCGGTTTGACGCGCCTTTTCGGGGCCGAAATGCCGGATCGGGGTGATGATGCCGCGCAGGGTGATGCCAAAATCGGCCTCGGCCTTGGCTGCGGCCTCTTCAATCGCATGCAGATATTCGCGCCAAGCGATCAAATCGCGACCACCGCAGAAATCGGGCGACAGAAAGCATTCGGAATAAATCACGCCATTGGCGGCACTTTGTTCCAAGACCGCCAGCGTCAGGCGGTAAAAATCCTGCGGGCTTTGCAGCACCGTGGTGGCGGCCTCGTAGACCTTCAGAAAATCCCAGAAATCGGCAAAGCGGTAACCGCCGCTTTCGGTAAAAATTCCGCCAATATCAATGTGCTTTTCCTTGGCAAGCCCGCGCACAAAGGCTGGCGGCGCCCCACCTTCCAGATGCAGGTGCAGCTCGACCTTCGGCAAGTCTTTGATCGTCATAGAAAGCTCCTTCCAACCCCATGGCTGGCCACGCCCAAATGCTGCGCCACGCTTGCCCCAACATCGGCAAAGGCGCAATGGCCCAAGGATCCCGTGCCCGCGCCCGCGCAAAGCACCGGAACCCGCTCGCGCGTGTGTTCGGTGCCGCGCCAGGTTGGGTCGTTGCCATGATCGGCGGTGAAAATCGCCAGATCGCCAGGCCGAAGCCGTGCCAAAAAGCCGCCCGCGCGGGCGTCAAACCACTCGAGCGCACGGGCATAGCCCGCAACATCGCGCGGATGGCCGTAAAGGCTGTCAAACTCCACAAAGTTGGCAAAGGTCAAAGAACCTGCCTCGGCCTGCCCCGCCAGCGCATCTAAATGATCGAAAAGTGCAATATCCGAAGCGCCCTTGTGCAAGGCCCCAACCCCCTTCATCGAGAAGATATCGCCAATCTTTCCAATCGCATGCGTCGCCCGCCCCGCGTTTGCAACCCAGTCAAGCAGCGTCGGCGCAGGTGGGTCCATAGCAAAATCATGCCGGTTTGGCGTGCGGTAGAAATCGCCTACCCCGCCACGAAAGGGCCGCGCGATCACCCGCCCGACCTTCATCGCATGCAGATGCGGCGCCAGATCGGCGCAAAGCTTGAGCAAGCGGTCCAGCCCAAAGCTGTCTTCATGCGCCGCAATCTGGAACACGCTGTCGGCCGAGGTATAGCAAATCGGCCAGCCCAAGCGCTGATGCTCGGCAAAATGCCGCGCGATGATCGGCATGCCAGAGGCGTGGCAATTGCCCAAAATCCCCTTGGTTCCGGCCAGTTTGCAGACAAGCTCCACCAGATCGGGCGGAAAGGCGGGGCTTGTGTCGGGGAAATAGGTCCAATCCCAAGGCACCGGCACGCCGGCAAGCTCCCAATGCCCCGAGGGCGTGTCCTTGCCGCGCGACACTTCGGTTGCAGCCCCCCAGCGGCCCTGTGGGGTTGCCGAAAACCCCGCCGCCGTCTGCCCCGAGGCGAGTTTGATCGCGGCCCCTAAGCCCAAAGCATCCAGATGCGGCATCCGCAGCGGGCCTTGGCGGCCAATATCTGCCCGCCCTGCGGCGCATTCTGCCGCGATATGGGCCAAGGTATTGGCGCCTGCATCGCCAAAATCGGCGGCATCGGGGGCACCGCCACAGCCCACGGAATCCATCACAATCAGAAAGGCCCGCGCCATTCAGGCAATCCTTTTCAAAATCAAATCAGGGTCTTCGGGAAGAGCCGCGCCCAAAGCATAGGCGGCTTGGATCTGCGCAATTGCCTGTTCGGCAGCGGCTTCGGTGGCGGCATGCACCATGCACAACGGATCGCCCGCCGCGATATCTTCACCGATCCCCGCAAGTTCCGACAGCCCGACCGAAAGGTTCAACCGATCGCCCTCGCGCAGCCGCCCGCCGCCAAGCCCGACCACGGTTTGCCCCAGCGCCTGACCGTCAACGCGCTGCACAAAACCGCTGCGCAGGCTTGGCACCTCGCGGATCACGGCGGCTGCGGGCAGACGGTCGGGCCAGCGGTCGACAAAATCATGCGGTCCACCTTGCGCAGCCACCATCCGGCCAAAAATCTCAGCCGCAGCGCCTGAATCCAGCGCTTGCTCGATCCGCATCGCCCCATCTGCCGGATCGTCGGCCAGCCCGCCCAGCGCCAAAGCCTCGCCACCCAGCGCCATAGTGATATCCCACAGCGCCGAGTTTACGCTGGTGCCGGTCAGGGTTTCCATCACTTCGATCACTTCAAGCGCATTGCCCGCAGCCGTTGCCAAAGGTTGGCTCATATCTGTAATCAACGCCGTGGTCATGCAGCCCGCACCCTGCGCCGTCGCGACCAGCGCGCGGGCCAAAGCCTCGGCCTCGGCCAGCGTTTTCATAAACGCCCCCGAGCCGCATTTCACATCAAGAACAAGCGCTTCCAGCCCCGCCGCCAGCTTTTTCGACAGAATCGAGGCGGTGATCAGATCCACCGACTCGACCGTGCCCGTGACATCGCGCAGCGCGTAAAGCCTGCGATCAGCCGGCGCAATTTCCGCACTGGCCGAGACAATGGCGCAGCCGACATCATTCAGCTGCGCGCGCAATTGCGCCTCGGTCAGGCCGGTGCGAAAGCCGGGGATGGCTTCCAGCTTGTCCAAAGTGCCGCCGGTATGCCCCAAACCGCGCCCCGAAATCATCGGCACATAGGCCCCGCAAGCAGCCAAGGCAGGGGCAAGCAGCAGCGACACACAATCGCCAATCCCCCCCGTTGAATGCTTGTCCAGCACCGGCCCCGGCAGATCCCAGTGCAGCACATGACCGCTGTCGCGCATCGCACGGGTCAGCGCCACGCGGCCCTCATCCCCCAGCCCTTTCAGCAGCACCGCCATGGCAAAGGCACCCGCCTGCGCATCACTGACCGCACCAGAGGCCAAGCCCTGCGCGAACCACTGCAAATCGGCCGCCGAGGGGTGGCCGCCATCGCGCAGCGTGGTGATAATGGCGCGGGCGTCGCTCATGCGCGGTCCATATGCGCCTGACTGAACACGCCGGGCAAAAGCTGGGCCACGGTCAGCGTTTTTGATTTTCCGTCGGTGGTGCAAAGGGTTACCTTGACGTCCTGCGCCGCAAATTCGGCGATTTTTTGTCGGCAGCCGCCGCAGCAAGGCACAGGTTCGGGGCTGTCGGCGATCACCACCATCTCGGCGATGCGGGTGTCGCCCGCCGCAATCATCGCGGCAATGGCACCGGCTTCGGCGCAAGTGCCTTCGGGGTAGGCGACGTTTTCGACGTTGCAGCCAATATGCACGCGACCTTCCACCGACATAATCGCCGCGCCAACGTGAAAGCGCGAATAGGGCACATAGGCGCGCAAACGCACCGCCGTTGCGGCTTCCAGCAATGTCATAAGCGGCTCCAATCCTTGACCATCCGGTCAGTAAGTGTGGGCCGCTTCGGGTTCAAGTGCAAGCCTGCCGTTACAGGATTTCCGTCGGCGGATTGCCCGGCAAAGACACCTCCATCAGCGTCAGATCGGCGCTGGCCTGCGCATAGCGCGTCGCCATCGCAGGCGGAATGACAAAGGCGTCGCCAGCCTCGAGCCGGAACGGCGCTTTGCCCTCGCCCTCCAGCAGCATCGAGCCTGTCATCACAAAGCCAAACAGAATATCGCCTGCGTGTTTGGTCCAAGGCGCCTCGCCGGTGGGGCGAGCGACCATCACGCTGGCAACCCCTTTGGTATTGGCGTTGATCGTGGTGTCGCGCGCCTCGAACCCCGGAATGCGGTAGGGTTTGAACTCGCCAGTGGCGCCAAGATTGTGCACAAAGCGCTGGCCCTGCCATTCACGATCGGGGTTAAAGCTGGCGGTGGGCAGGGTCATCTCGTGGTCGATTTCGGTGACATGTTCGGCAGGCACGCCAATTTCAACCACCTGCACGCCTTCAGAATGCAGCACCTTATGGCGAATGCCGGGCGGCTGAATAAAGCAATCGCCCGCCGCGATCCGCAGGATACCGCCTTGATCTTCATACAAAACATCAACCCAGCCCGCGACGCAAAAGATCAGCTGAAAGCCAACCTTGTGGAAATGCACCATATCGGGCACCGGGCCGTCGGGCACGCGAATGTGGCTGGCGATCATCGCCCCGCCCAGCCGTGTCGGGATCAGGTCGCGGTATTCCATCCCCGCCCGCCCGATCACCCAAGGTGCCTGATCCGCCAAGCGCCGCACCACAAAGGCGTGTTCGGTGGCGGGCAAAATCAGCGGCGGGTTCAGCGCATCGACCTCGACCTTGGTGCCACCCGGCGAGGTCAGCACCCGCGCGCCACCGGCAAAATTGGCCTCGTCGGTCAAAATCCGCAGAAGCGCGGGCGCTGCTTGCGCGCCTGCATCCAGCCGCACCCGCAACCCATGCCCCGAAACCACCGCCACCGCCGGATTGTCGGCGGGATAGATCATATCCATCCGCATCGCCAAGGTCTTGGTGAAAAACGGTAAATCGCCACGCAGATCGGTGGTTGGCACCACAATCTCGGCACGGATTTCGGCGGTGGTCTCGGACATAGCAATTCCCTTTTGTTTGCGGCAGAGTGCTGCGGGACAGATTGATTTGCAAGCAGAGCCATAAACAGCTTTTGGATTGCGCCTGTTGGCGATAAATTCAAAATGGTTTAAGGCTAAACGAAATTTGGGTGGGAGAGCACAATGGAAGAGACGCGGCAGGATAACGCACGGCAAGCGGCGCTGGATTATCACGAATTTCCCAAGCCGGGAAAGTTAGAGATCCGTGCGACCAAGCCTTTGGCCAATGGCCGCGATCTGTCGCGCGCCTATTCCCCCGGCGTGGCAGAAGCCTGCCTTGAGATCAAAGCCGATCCTGCCACGGCCAGCCGCTACACCTCGCGCGGCAATCTTGTGGCGGTGGTCTCGAACGGCACGGCTGTCTTAGGCCTTGGAAACATTGGCGCTTTGGCGTCAAAGCCGGTGATGGAAGGCAAGGCGGTTCTGTTCAAGAAATTCGCCAATATTGATTGCTTTGACATCGAGGTGAACGAATCCGACCCCTATAAGCTTGCCGATATCGTCTGCGCGCTTGAACCGACCTTTGGCGCGATCAACCTTGAAGACATCAAATCGCCCGATTGTTTCATCGTTGAACAAATCTGCCGCGAGCGGATGAAGATTCCGGTCTTTCACGACGATCAGCATGGCACTGCTATCGTCGTGGGGGCTGCGGCCACCAATGCGCTGCATGTCGCGGGTAAGAAATTCGCCGACATTAAGGTCGTCTCGACGGGCGGTGGTGCGGCTGGAATCGCTTGCCTGAACATGCTGCTGAAGCTGGGCGTCAAACGCGAAAACGTCTGGCTTTGCGATCTTGCGGGCCTTGTCTACGCAGGCCGCACCGATCAGATGACCGAGCAGAAGGCGGCATTCGCGCAAGGCAGCACGCCAAAAACGCTGGCCGAGGTGATTGTAGGCGCGGATTTGTTCCTTGGCCTGTCGGGCCCCGGCGTTTTGACGCCTGAAATGGTGCAATCGATGACTCGCCAGCCGATTGTTTTTGCGCTGGCAAACCCGACGCCGGAAATCCTGCCTGATGCCGTGCGCGCGGTGGTGCCTGATGCGATCATGGCGACGGGACGTTCGGATTTTCCCAATCAAGTCAACAACGTGCTCTGTTTCCCCTTTATCTTCCGCGGCGCGCTGGATGTTGGGGCGACCACGATCAACGCCGAGATGGAGCTGGCCTGCATCGAAGGCATTGCAGCCCTTGCCCGCGCCACCACCAGCGCCGAGGCCGCCGCCGCCTATTCGGGCGAAAAGTTGTCGTTCGGGGCAGATTATCTGATCCCGAAACCCTTTGACCCGCGTCTGATCGGCGTGGTCGCAAGCGCTGTGGCCAAGGCCGCGATGGAAACCGGCGTCGCCACCCGCCCCATCGCCGATATCGAGGCCTACCGCGAGAAACTTGACGGCTCGGTGTTCAAATCGGCGCTGATCATGCGTCCGGTGTTTGAAGCCGCCGCCCAAGTCACCCGCCGCATCATCTTTGCCGAAGGCGAGGACGAACGTGTGCTGCGCGCGGCCAACGCGATGCTGGAGGAAACCACCGACAAGCCGATCCTGATCGGCCGCCCCGAGGTGATTGCAAACCGCTGCGAACGTGCGGGCCTGCCGATCCGGCCGGACAAAGACTTTGAGATCATCAATCCCGAAAGCGACCACCGCTATCGGGACTATTGGGGATCTTATCACGAGCTGATGGCGCGCCAAGGCGTCACACCCGATATTGCCCGCGCGGTGATGCGCACCAATTCCACCGCAATCGCCGCCGTTGGCGTGCACCGCGGCGATGCCGATAGCATGATCTGCGGCACCTTCGGGCAATATCTGTGGCATCTGGGCTATGTGCGCCAGATTTTGGCCCGCGAAGGCCGCAGCCCACAGGGCGCTTTGTCGCTGATGATCTTGGAAGACGGCCCTTTGTTCATCGCCGACACCCAGATCAACCCGGTGCCAAGCCCCGAGCAGATCGCGCAAAGCGCGATTGGCGCAGCGCGCCATGCCCGCCGGTTTGGCGTGGTGCCCAAGGTGGCGCTGTGCAGCCATTCGAACTTTGGCAATCTGGACAGCGATTCCGGCCGCCGTGTGCGCGCGGCTATGGAAATTCTGGACGCCCGCGAGGTCGATTTCGAATATGAGGGCGAGATGAGCGCCGATGCAGCCCTTGACCCCGAGCTGCGCACCCGCATCTTCCCCAATGCACGCCTGCACGGGCCTGCCAATATTCTGGTCTTTGGCTATACCGATGCCGCCAGCACCGCGCGCAATATGCTGAAATTCAAGGCAGGCGGGCTTGAGGTGGGGCCGATCTTGATGGGCATGGGCAACTTGGCCCATATCGTCACGCCGTCGATCACGGCGCGCGGGCTTTTGAACATCGCGGCCTTGGCTGGCACGCCTGTCGGGCATTACGGCTAAACAACTTGGGTTTGCAGAGTTTTTCAGGAAACTTTGCAAACCCTGCCACATTTCGCCCAAATCCGCATATATATCCGAGTTTTGCAAATGTTTGCGCCGAAGCTTTGGCAATATATGCAAAGTTTTCGCAGCCACGGCTTCGCAAACCTTGCGCGACTCGGGGTCAGGCGCGTAACACTTTGGCAGCTTTGGAGGAGGCATCTATGGGCTATGGTGAGGTTTATGCGGGCTGGAAAGCCGACCCAGAGGCGTTCTGGATGGAGGCCGCAGGCCAGATCGACTGGGTGAAAGCGCCAAGTCGTGCGCTGAACGACAGCCGCGCGCCGCTTTACGAATGGTTCACCGATGCCACGGTCAATGCCTGCTATAACGCGGTGGATCGCCATGTTCTGGCCGGACGCGGCGACCAGCTTGCGATCATCCACGACAGCCCGGTGACGCAATCGAAACATGGCATCACCTATGCCGAGCTGCAAACCCGCGTCGCCTCGCTGGCAGGCGCGCTGCGCGCCAAGGGTGTGCAAAAGGGCGACCGCGTGATCATCTATATGCCGATGGTGCCCGAAGCGCTGGAGGCGATGCTGGCCTGCGCCCGGCTTGGCGCGATTCACTCGGTGGTTTTTGGCGGCTTTGCGGCTGCTGAACTGGCGGTGCGGATCGACGATTGCACCCCAAAGGCCATTATCGCCGCCAGCTGCGGCATCGAGCCCAGCCGCGTTGTGCATTACAAACCGCTGCTGGATATGGCGATCGACATGGCCAGCCACAAGCCAGATTTCTGCGTGATTTTGCAGCGTGAACAAGAGGTTGCCAAGCTGATTGAAGGCCGTGATGTGGCTTGGCACAGCTTTCAATATGGCGTGACCCCGGCCGAATGTGTGCCCGTTTCGGGCGATCATCCGGCCTATATCCTTTACACCTCGGGCACCACCGGCGCGCCGAAGGGTGTGGTGCGGCCAACCGCGGGCCATCTGGTGGCGCTGAACTGGACCATGCGCGCGATTTATGATTGTGGCGCGGGCGATGTGTTTTGGGCGGCCTCGGATGTGGGCTGGGTCGTGGGGCACAGCTATATCTGCTATGCGCCGCTGATCGCGGGCTGCACCACCATCGTGTTTGAAGGCAAGCCCGTGGGCACCCCCGATGCGGGCACGTTCTGGCGGGTGATTGCTGAACACAAAGTGCGGGCGTTCTTTACCGCCCCCACGGCCCTGCGCGCCATCAAGCGCGATGATCCAAATGGCGAGCTGCCCTCGCATTACGATCTGTCAAACCTGAAAACCCTGTATCTGGCGGGCGAGCGCGCGGATCCTGACACCATCACTTGGGCGCAGACCCATGTGAAAGTGCCGGTGATCGACCATTGGTGGCAGACCGAAACCGGCTATGCGATTGCCGCAAACCCGATGGGGATTGAACATCTGCCGGTCAAAATCGGCTCGCCTTCGGTGGCGATGCCGGGCTTTGATGTGCAGATTCTGGATGAGGGCGGCCATCCAGTGGCGCCCGGCACTTTGGGCGCGATTGCGATCAAACTGCCACTGCCTCCGGGCACCCTGCCCACGCTTTGGAACGCGGAAGAGCGGTTCAAGAAGTCGTATCTTGCGCATTTCCCTGGGTTTTATGAAACCGGCGATGCGGGCTACGTCGATGCGGACGGCTATCTTTACATCATGGCGCGCACTGATGATGTGATCAATGTGGCAGGGCACCGGCTGTCAACCGGCGCGATGGAAGAGGTTTTGGCCAACCACCGCGATGTGGCTGAATGTGCGGTGATTGGCGTGGCCGATGCGCTGAAAGGCCAAACGCCGATTGGGTTTTTGTGCCTGAACACCGGCTCTGATCGCGCGGCTGCCGATGTGGTGAAAGAATGTGTCGCCTTGATGCGCGAGAAAATCGGCCCCGTTGCCGATTTCAAACGCGCGATTGTGGTGGACCGTCTGCCAAAAACCCGCTCGGGCAAGATTTTGCGCGGCACCATGGTGAATATCGCTGACTGCAAGCCTTGGAAGATGCCCGCAACCATCGACGATCCGGCGATTTTGGATGAAATCACCCAAGCGCTGCAAACGCTGGGCTATGCCAAGGGCTAATGGGCGCTAGACAAATGCCGCGGGACGGGTAACTTTGGGGTTGGTCAAAGGCTGCGCCAGAGCGCTGCGTTTTTGGCCGCCCAGACCTAAAGCCATCGGAACTCTCGCGTGACAGACGTCGCCCCCAGCCTTGAGACGGGTTTTATCGGCACATCCGAGCCGATGCGCCAGATCCAGACCACGATCCGCGCGGTTGCGCGCTCGATGGCGACGGTGTTTATCACCGGTGAAAGCGGCACCGGCAAAGAGCTGTGCGCACTGGCGGTGCATGGCCAATCGCCACGCGGTCGCGGACCGTTTATCGCGTTGAACTGCGGCGCCATTCCGCAAGATCTGCTGGAATCCGAAGTTTTTGGCCATATGAAGGGCAGCTTTACCGGGGCTTTGTCCGACAAACCGGGGGCTGCTTCGGCGGCGGATGGTGGCACTTTGTTTCTGGACGAGATCTGCGAAATGGCCCCGGCGTTGCAAACCAAACTGCTGCGGTTCTTGCAGACCTCGACGATTGTGCCGGTGGGGGCGACGCGCCCGCGCAAGGTGAATGTGCGCATCATCTGCGCCACCAACCGCGACCCGATGGAGGCGGTGCGAAGCGGCCAGTTCCGCGAAGATCTGTTCTACCGGCTGTTTGTGGTGCCGATCCACATGCCACCGCTGCGCGAGCGCGGCACTGATGTGTTGGAAATTGCCGAGGCAGCCTTGCACCGCTTTGCCTGTGAAGAACAAAAGATATTCCAAGGCCTTAGCCCCGAAGTCCGCGCGCTTTTCCTATCGCTGCGCTGGCCGGGGAATGTGCGGCAACTGCTGAATGTGATCCGAAATATCGTGGTGCTGCACGATGAAGGCCAAGTGCAGCTGTCGATGTTGCCAAAATCGCTGCACGCCAGCAGCTTGGCCGAACCAGCCCCTGCGGCCCCCACAGCGCAGATGGCGCTGGCGGGTCTGATTGGCCGGCCTTTGGCCGAAATCGAGCGTATGGTGATCGAGGCCAGCTTGGCCCAAAGCGGCGGTTCGGTGCCAAAGGCGGCGCGGATGCTCGAGCTTTCCCCCTCGACGCTTTACCGCAAGATCGAGGCTTGGGGGAAAGCTTAGGCGAATTGCTCGACGATCAGCCGTTCTTCCAAGCCATGGCCCGGATCGAACAGAATGTGATGCCGGATTGCGGGCTGCGAGCGGATCTCGACCCGCAGCACATCGGTGACCGGGCGGCTGTCGGCATCGGCCCGTACCGGACGTTTGTCGTGTTCCAAGACATCAAAGCGCACCACGACGCCCTTGGGCAGCAGCGCGCCACGCCAGCGCCTTGGCCGAAACGCCGCCATCGGCGTCAGGGCCAGCACATCCGAGCCAATCGGCAAGATCGGACCATGGGCAGAATAGTTATAGGCGGTCGATCCGGCGGGGGTGGCCAGCAAGACCCCGTCGCAAACCAATTCTTCCAGCCGCACCTTGCCATCGACCGAAATCCGCAGCTTGGCCGCCTGCGGACCCGAGCGCAGCAGCGACACCTCGTTGATCGCCAGTTGCACGGTCTCGGATCCATCGACGCAAAGCGCGCGCATCTCCAATGGGTTGATCACCGCCCCCTCGGCGGCGGCAAGCCGCGCGGGCAGGTCTTCGGCCGAATAGGCATTCATCAAAAACCCGATGGTGCCGCGGTTCATGCCATAAACCGGCACTTCGCTTTGCTTGGTCTCGTGCAGGGTTTGCAGCATAAAGCCGTCGCCCCCCAGCGCCACCACCACATCGGCATTGGCAAGGTCATGCTGGCCATAAAGCGCGATCATCTCGGCCAAAGCCTCTTGCGCCACCGGAGCGGAGCTTGCCACAAAGGCTATGCGTTGAAAGCTCACGACCGACTCTCCCTTGTCTGCGGCCCGCAGTCTTGGCCGCTTTGCCCCCAAACTCAACCCCTGACAGCCGCAGACGGGGTGCAAAAAGTTTCGTATCGGAAACAAGACTTCGCCCAGAGCGGTTTTCCTGTCGCAATCGGCCTTTTCCTTAGGCCCCCTATCGCCTAGATAAGCTTAAATCGCCCTTCACCGCAGGAGACGCCATGACCGCCCACCGTGACACCGGATTTTTCACCGAAAGCCTGTCGACCCGTGATCCAGAGCTTTTCGGCTCGATCACCAATGAACTGGGCCGTCAGCGCCACGAGATCGAGCTGATCGCCTCGGAAAACATCGTCAGCCGCGCGGTTATGGAAGCGCAAGGCTCGGTGATGACCAACAAATACGCCGAAGGCTATCCGGGCAAGCGCTATTACGGCGGCTGCGAATTTGTCGATGTGGCCGAAACCCTTGCGATCGAGCGCGCCAAAGAGCTGTTCGGCTGTGCTTTCGCCAATGTGCAGCCAAACTCGGGCTCGCAGGCCAACCAAGGCGTGTTTACCGCGCTGATCAAGCCCGGCGACACGATTTTGGGCATGGATCTGGCTTCGGGTGGCCACCTGACGCATGGGGCTGCGCCAAACCAATCGGGCAAATGGTTCAACGCGATCAAATACGGTGTGCGCCAAGAAGACAGCCTGATCGACTATGATCAAGTCGAAGCCTTGGCCATCGAGCATCAGCCAAAGCTGATCATCGCGGGTGGCTCTGCCGTGCCGCGCCAGATCGACTTTGCCCGCTTCCGCGCGATTGCCGATAAGGTTGGCGCTTATCTCTTGGTGGATATGGCGCATTTTGCTGGTCTTGTGGCGGGTGGCGCGCATCCCTCGCCCTTCCCCTATGCCGATGTGGCAACCACCACGACCCACAAAACCCTGCGCGGCCCGCGCGGCGGCATGATCCTGACCAACAATGAAGAGCTGGCGAAAAAGTTCAACTCGGCGATCTTCCCCGGCATTCAGGGCGGCCCCCTGATGCATGTGATCGCCGCCAAAGCCGTGGCTTTTGGCGAGGCGCTGCGCCCCGAGTTCAAAGACTATGCCGCCCAAGTGATCAAGAACGCCCAAGCTTTGGCCGATGAGCTGATGAAGGGTGGCATCGACATCGTCACCGGCGGCACCGACACCCATGTGATGCTGGTCGATCTGCGCCCCAAGGGCGTGAAGGGCAATGCCACCGAAAAGGCCTTGGGCCGCGCCAATATCACCTGCAACAAGAACGGCATTCCGTTTGACCCTGAAAAGCCAATGGTGACCTCGGGCGTGCGGCTTGGCACCCCTGCCGGCACCACCCGTGGCTTTGGCGAGGCAGAGTTCCGCCAGATCGGTCAGTGGATTGTCGAGGTTGTAGACGGGCTTGCCGCCAATGGCGAAGAGGGCAACGCGGCCGTCGAGGCTTCGGTGAAAGCCCGTGTCGAGGCGCTGTGCAAAGCCTTCCCGATCTATCCGGGTCTGTAAAATATTGCAAAAATACGCAAAGGCCCCGCGGTTGTGGGGCCTTTTTTATGGGCGGATCTTGCCACAAGACCGCTTTGGGGCAGACAGCCCGCCTCAGCCACGCTAGGGTTTTGCCATGTTAGCCACCACTGTGATCGCAGCCACTGTCCCCCTGCCCGCAACCCCTGCGCTTTTGATCGTGCATGGGCTGTTCGGCTCTGCCCGCAACTGGGGCGTGATCGCGCGCCACCTTGCCAGCAGCCGCGATGTGGTTTCGGTTGATATGCGCAACCACGGGCAAAGCCCGCGCGAAAGCAGCCAAAGCTATCCCGATATGGCGCAGGACTTGGCCGAGGTGATCATGGCCCATGGTGCGCCGATGGATGTGCTGGGCCATTCGATGGGCGGCAAGGCCGCGATGCAGCTGGCGCTGACGCGGCCCGAGTTGCTGCGCAGGCTGGTGGTCGCCGATATCGCCCCTGTGGCTTATGGCCATGACCAATCGGGGCATATCCACGCGATGCGGGCGCTGGATCTAAGCAATCTGACCCAGCGCAGCGAAGCCGACCGCAGGCTTTCGGCCCAGATCGAAGACCCCGCCTTGCGGGCGTTTTTCCTGCAATCGCTTGACCTTAAGGCACAGCCCCCCGAATGGCGGCTGAACCTTGATGTGCTGGAAGCAGAGATGCCCAAGATCGTGGGCTGGCCTGATACCAAGGGCGAGTTTGACCACCCAACGCTGTTTTTGACCGGCGGGCGCTCGCATTATGTGCGCGCCGAGCACCGCGACACCATCAAGGCGCTGTTCCCCAAGGCGCGCTTTGCCAAGCTGCCCGATGCCGGCCATTGGCTGCATGCCGAGGCCATCGGAAGAGCACACGTCTGAACTCCAGTCACCTCGACTTATCTCGTATGCC
>OCOY01000004.1_pt1 | contig 92702 bp, 81 predicted proteins | sample 1494131 | NCBI WGS metagenome assembly OCOY01 (sample SAMEA3275523, study PRJEB22092) | marine metagenome | biome: ENVO:00000039; feature: ENVO:00002042; material: ENVO:00002010 | collected 2014-06-21T17:05:00+00 | depth 1 m | reverse complement strand
GCAGCGAATCCGAAGACATCGACCGCATTCGCGTGCTGTTTGATGACCTTGAACGCAAGCGCGACATCGCCGATTTCCTTGAATTGGCCGAAACCGGCGAAGGTGTCCGCATTTTTATTGGCTCTGAGAACAAACTCTTCTCACTTTCGGGTTCCTCTCTGGTGGTCTCTCCCTATATGAACGCTGATCGAAAGATCATCGGTGCGGTAGGTGTGATTGGTCCGACGCGGTTGAATTATGGCCGCATCGTTCCCATTGTTGATTATACCGCGCAGTTGGTTGGCAGGCTTTTGTCCGAACGTGGTTCGGGATAAGCCTCGCTGCAAGACGGTTTGAATGTAAGGAAGACGACTATGGCGCAGGAAAACAACGGCCCCGAAGATTTAGACCTTGGCGGTCTGGAAGATTTTATCCAAGCGGATGAGCTTGAAACACTGCGTGCCGAACGCGACGATATGCGCGACCGCTTCATGCGCGCTCTTGCCGATGCTGAAAACAGCCGCAAGCGCAGCGAGCGTGATCGTCGCGAGGCTGAACAATACGGCGGCAGCAAACTCGCCCGCGACATGCTGCCCGTCTACGATAATCTCAAGCGCGCCCTAGACGCCGCAACCGAGGAAACCCGCACACAGGCAGCCGCCCTGATCGAGGGGCTAGAGCTGACCCTGCGCGAGTTGACCAATGTTTTGGCAAAACATGGCGTTACAGAAATCAACCCCTCCTTGGGCGATGTCTTTGATCCGCAGCAGCACCAAGCCATGTTCGAAGCCCCCGTCGGCGGCACCAAAGCAGGCCAAATCATTCAGGTGATGGGCACTGGCTTTATGCTGCACGACCGCCTGCTGCGCCCCGCGCAGGTGGGTGTTTCCTCCAACACCCAAGGCTAAACGCGCTACAGCCTAGGGTTTCAGCAGATCCTTCAGGCTGTAGACCAAACGCAGTGCCTCAATCGGGGTCAGCTCATCCGGCATGACCTCTTTCAACCGCGCCTCAACAGCCGAAGCCTGCGTGACAGGCTTCGGTGCCGCCACCGGAATGGCGCGAAACAGCGGCAAATCATCAATCAAGGTCTTTTGCCGCGCGCCGCCCTCACGCTCGCCCGCTTCCAAAGCCTCCAGCACCACCTTCGCCCGCTCGATCACAGCCATCGGCAGCCCCGCCAGTCGCGCCACCTGCACGCCATAGCTGCGGTCCGCCGCGCCGCGCTTGACCTCGTGCAAAAAGATCACATCGCCGTCCCATTCCTTCACCGTGACGGTGGCGTTTTCCACGCCCTGCAACTTATCCGCCAAAGCCGTCATCTCGTGATAATGCGTGGCAAACAGCGCGCGGCATCGGTTGGTTTCGTGCAGATGCTCCATCGTCGCCCAAGCAATCGACAGCCCGTCATAGGTCGCGGTGCCGCGCCCGATCTCGTCCAGAATAACCAAGGCCCGATCATCGGCCTGATTCAAAATCGCCGCGGTTTCGACCATTTCAACCATAAAGGTCGACCGCCCCCGCGCCAGATCGTCCGAGGCCCCAACCCGGCTGAACAACTGGCTGACCAGCCCGATATGCGCCGATTTCGCCGGCACAAAGCTGCCCGCCTGCGCCAGCAAGGCGATCAGCGCGTTCTGCCGCAGAAACGTCGATTTACCCGCCATATTGGGCCCGGTCAGCAGCCAGATCGCAGGCGTTTGCTCTTGGGTCAGCGCGCAATCATTCGCCACAAAAGCCCCGCCACCTTGCCGGCGTAGGGCGCGTTCAACCACTGGATGCCGTCCGCCCTCCACCACAAAGGCGCGGCTCGCATCGACACGCGGCTCGCTCCAGTTTTCGGCCATCGCCAAGTCGGCAAAACTCGCCGCAAGGTCAATCTCGGCAAGCGCACGTGCCGCCGCACCAATTGGCCCAGATTGCGCCAAAATAGCGTCTCTAAGGGCTGAATAGTGACGTTTTTCAATCTCCAAAGCATGGTTGCCCGCGTTCAGGATCTTGGTCTCGATCTCGTTCAACGGTAGAGTGGTAAAGCGCACCTGATTGGCGGTGGTCTGGCGGTGGATAAAGCTGTTCGAAAGCGGTGGTGCCAGCATCTTTTCGGCATGCGTCGCGGTGGTTTCAATGAAATAGCCCAGCACATTGTTGTGCTTGATCTTCAAACTCTGCACGCCAGTTTGCTGAATATACTCGGCCTGCATCGCTGCAATCACGCCACGGCCTTCGTCGCGCAATCTTCGCGTTTCGTCCAATTCTGCATCATAGCCTGCGGCCACAAAGCCGCCATCGCGCGCAAACAGCGGCGGTTCGGCAACCAGCGCCGCATCCAGCAGATCAATCAAGGCACCATGGCCCAGCAGCGCTTGGCCCGCGTCGCGCAAAATCTCTGGCACATCGCTCAGCCGCGCCGCGATGCTTTCGGCTTGGGTCAGCCCCGCACGAATGGCCGCAAAGTCGCGCGGCCCGCCGCGGTCAAGCGCCAGCCGCGACAGCGCGCGGTCAATATCGGGCACGCGGCGCAAATCCGCCCGCAAATCCTCGCGCAGCGCTGCGGCATTCAGTAAAAATCGCACCGCCTCCAGCCGCGCCTTGATCGTCGCCAGATCGCGTGAGGGGCTGGAAATCCGACGCTCCAACAACCGCGCCCCTGCCGCTGTCATTGTTCGGTCAACGGCAGCAAGCAACGACCCCTCGCGTCCTCCCGAAAGCGCTTGGGTGATCTCAAGGTTGCGGCGGGTCGAGGCATCAATCTGCACCGCGCCATCGGCGCTTTCCCGCAGCGGCGCACGCAACAGCGGCAGCTTGCCGCGCTGGGTCAAATCAAGGTAATCGACCAGCCCACCCATCGCCGCAATCTCGGCGCGGCCAAAATTGCCAAAGGCCTCCAGCGAGCCGATCTGCCACAGCTGACACAGCCGCGCCTCGCCACTGGTGGAATCAAAACTCCCCCGTGCCAAACCTGTCAGCGCCGCCCCCGATTCAGTGACTATTGCCGCCAAATCAGTCTCTCGCGCTTCGGAAACCAGCACCTCGCGCGGCGCCAGCCGTGCCAGTTCCGGCCCCAGTCGCACCAGCGGGCAGGGCATCACCCGCAGCTCTCCGGTCGAGATATCCACCCAAGCCAGCGCTGCTTCGTCGCGCACTTCGGCAAAGGCGCAAAGATAGTTGTGCCGCCGCGCCTCGAGCAGGGAATCCTCGGTCAAAGTGCCGGGTGTCACCAGCCGCACCACATCGCGCTTCACCACAGATTTCGAGCCGCGCTTTTTCGCCTCGGCCGGATCCTCCATCTGCTCGGCAATTGCCACGCGAAAGCCCTTGCGGATCAGCGTCAGCAGATAGCCCTCGGCGGCATGATAGGGCACGCCGCACATCGAAATCGGTTCGCCCTTGTGAAAACCGCGCTTGGTCAGCGCAATGTCCAGCGCTTCGGCCGCAGCGACGGCGTCGTCAAAAAACATCTCGTAGAAATCGCCCATCCGGTAAAACAGCAGCGCGCCGGGGTTCTGCGCCTTGATCTCTAGATATTGCGCCATCATCGGCGTTACAGTCTCGTCGCTCACCCGACCCCCCAAGGCTTATGTCGCGGGCAGCAAAGCATTTTGGCAGCAAAAAGGGAACCACCGCTGGCCCGCCATTTGACTGGAAACCGCCGCGTTCCGTGTTAATACTTTCGCATCAGACCGAATTTGTTGCCAAATCATTCAGTGAGTGTCGTGCTTAACCAGATAACTTTTCATCAAGCGCCGGACGGCCTGATTTTGAACCCCTTTGGCGGGGAAGGGTTTGCGATGTTGCAGCAGCCAGATTTTTTCTGGCGGCCAAGGCCAAGGGCGCAGATTCACGGTTTTGCTGCCAGCGAACACCCCGAAATGAACGAGAAGATCGAAGCGCATCTGGCTCTAACGCGCAAGCATCGCAGCTTTAAGCAGGCGATCGAGGTTAAATGCGCCCCGGTTTTTCTGCGGGACGTTTGGTTCAAGAAATCTTTCGTGACGACGGGTGGTAAATGTTTGGTCAATGGTGCTTCGGGCTCGCGCCTGTTGAATCATTATTGTTGGAAGAATGAGACGCAGGATTTTGACCCCGAGCAGGCTTTGGTCGATTATTTTCACCACTGCCAAGCCGAGAACGCGGGCAAAACGGCGCCGCTTGTCGCCACAGCGCTGCCTTCCGAGACCGCCTTTGCCATCGAATGCCGCAACACCTTTAACTATTTTCACTTTATCAGTGAAGCTCTGTGCCAGTTAACCTTGGTGGCCGAGGCTGGAGTGCAGGGTCCGATCTACTTTCATTATCCAAATTCAAACGACAAGACTCGGCTGTTTGCCTTTGCCTTTATTGAGGCGCTGTTTCCTGAATTGGCTGATCGGGTGATCTTTGAACGCGCGCCCTTCCATCACGCCGAGGTGGTTCTGCCCTATAGCTTTGGGCCCAGCTATTACCATTTGCCTGTGACGCAAAGCGCCGAGCTGGATGCCTTTGCACCCTCGAAAACTCTTTGGAAGGGTCGGGTGGCGACGCGCGCTTCGCATGGCATTCTGGCAATGAATTCGGTTGATTCAACGCTTTACGCCCTGCGTGCGCGGGGGTTGCAGGCGATTGCGGGTATGGATTTCAGCCATCTGCCGCGGCGGTTTTGGGTTGGCCGAGAAGAGGGGCAAGCGCGGCCGCGCCATATGAAGGGCGAGAATGAGATCTTTGATCTTTTGGGCCTGTTCGGATTTCAGCATGTGGCGTTTGAAAATCTGACGCCGCTGGAGCAGATCGCTTTGATGGCAAATGCCGAGGTGATGATTTCCTATCATGGTGCTGGTTTTGCCAATATGCTGTTCGCCGCGCCAGAAACCTATGTGATTGAACTTGGCACCTTACAAACCGCCACGACGCGTTGGGGCGATTTCTGGCGATTGGCCAATGCAAGCCAGTGTCACTATGTCAGCTTTTTTGCCGATTATAATTCCAAGACCCCGCTGGCTGATCCGGTTTTTGCAACCGATGGCATAGTGCCTGTACATCTGTCACCTAGCGGTTTGGCGCAGGTGATGTCTTTCGTGGTGTCGCTTCTGGGGCAGCCGCCGGCATTGACGCGGGTGGAGGATGTGCGCAGGGTCGCAGCGCAATTGGTGCAGGTGGGGGCGCCAACCCAAGCGCGGATGGTGATCGAGCAGAACCCACATGCCGCTGAAAGTGATCTTAGCACATGCTTGACATTGTCAGAGTGTTGCGAGGCGCTAGACGACCGCACTGGCCAGCTTGCAGCACTTTATTCCGCCTATCGGATTGATCCCAGCCGCTGGCAAACGCTGGTGAGCGTGATCTGGTGCGCGCGTGCCTTGAGTGATCTGGAAACGGTGCGCGCGGCATTGGATGTGTTCCGCGACAGCTTTCCCGAGCAGTTTCACAACTTTTCAAAGGATCGCCCTTGGATCAAGGCGCAGCTGCGCAGCAAAGCGCGCAAGGCCTAGCGGCGGTTAGGTGTCATTGATGTCGTCGTGCCAAACCTTCACGCTGCCTTTTCCATTGCCAAATTTTGCCCGCAGCCCCAGCCAGGCCAGCAGCGCAAGCAGGGTATAAAGCAGAATCAACAAAGGCAGGCTTTGCGTCAGGTTCAGCGTTACCAAAGCCGCCATAATCACTGCGGCGATGGCAAAGCCCAGAAACAGAAAGCCGGGCACCAGAACCTCGAGCACAGCAAGACCCGCGCCAAGGGTGATCCAGACCCACCAGATGCCCAAAAGTGTCATATCAGCGCCCCTTCAACATTTTAAACGCATCGCCAAAGGCCTCCAAGGCCTGAGCCGGTACGATGATAGTCTGCTTGCCCGCCCCTTGACCAACGGCGGTTAGCGCCTCGACCTGTTTCAGCGCAACCTGATATTGCGCGGCCTCGATGCCGTTTTCCTTGATCGCAGCGGCGATGGTGCTGGTGGCGTAGGCTTCGGCATCTGACAGGATGCGCCGCGCCTTTGCCTCTTGTTCGGCCGCGTAAAGCTCGGCATCGGCGTTCAGCTCGACCGCGCGCTTTTTGCCCTCGGCCTCGGTCACCTGCGCACGACGGGCACGCTCGGCGTTCAGCTGCTGCATCATCGCGTGGCGAGTGGCCTCATCCAGCGCCACATCCAAAATCTCGGCGCGCGTCACCTCGATACCCCAATCATCGACCATCGCCCGCACATGTTCGCGGATATTGGCGGTCAGCTCGTTGCGGTTCGATTGCACCTGATCCAGTTCCATCTTGCCGATTTCCGAGCGCACGATCCCTGCCACGGTTGTCGCAATCGCAGCGTCAACGTCACGAATCCGGTAGACGGTCTTTTCGGGCGAGATGATGCGATAGAACACCGAAGTTTCCACCTGCACCAAGACGTTGTCAGTGGTGATCGCGTCTTGGCGGGCGGTTGGCAATTGGCGTTCCAGCACCGAAACCTTATGCGCGATGCGGTCCAGATAGGGCACAACAAGGTTCAAACCGGGCCCAAGCACCGAATGCAAGCGGCCAAAGCGTTCGACAACGAACTTTTGGCTTTGCGGCACAATCCGCACGGCCTTGTAGAGGGTGACGATAATCAGCAGCGCAATGGCTAAAAAGGCGGCACCGCTGCCAAGCAATTCGTTGGGCATGGAATATCCTCTCTGGAAAAGCGTTCAGACTACAGATGGGGGGTGCGCCGCTGCGGGTCAATTCCTATTTGCCAAGAAATCCGCGAGAAAGCCGCAGCCGATTTTGGTGGTCTGGGGGTATGCGGCGGGATACTTTGATTTTGACCCCGCCAATGTTATCGGTAACATGGGCGAGAGAAGGAGGCAGGATATGACATTCTTTGAGAGCCATGACGCAAGATTTGCACGCTTTGTGATGGGCAATGCTCCGGTGAAAAAGCTGGCGACGGGGTTTGACTGGGTCGAGGGGCCGGTTTGGTTTGGCGATGCGGGCTGTCTGCTGTTCTCGGATATTCCGAACAACCGCATTCTGCGCTACACGCCCGATCACGGCATCAGCACCTATCGCGCGCCGTCAAACTACGCCAATGGCCATACCCGCGATCGGCAGGGGCGGCTGTTGTCTTGCGAACATGGCACGCGGCGGGTGACGCGGACCGAACTGGATGGGTCAATCACCGTTATCGCCGACAGCTATCAGGGCAAAAGGTTGAATTCGCCCAACGATATCGTCGTCACCGCCGATGGCGCAATCTGGTTCAGCGATCCGCATTACGGCATCATGACCAACTACGAAGGTTTTGCGGGCGAACAAGAGCTGCCTTGTCATCTCTACCGCGTTGATCCCTCGGGCCAGATCGAGGCGGTTCTAACCGATTTCAACTGCCCCAACGGGTTGGCGTTCAGCCCCGACGAACAGGTGCTTTATGTCGCCGATACCGGCCGGATGTTCAGCGATGATCCACAACATATCCGTCGCTTTGACATGACCTCTGGCCGACCCAAGGGCGGCAAGGTTTTTCACAGCATCAGCGCAGGCTGCGCCGATGGAATCCGCTGTGATAGAGACGGAAACCTATGGTCTTCGGCCGCCGATGGGGTGCATTGCCTTGCGCCTGATGGGGCTTTGTTGGGGAAAATCCTTGTGCCCGAAGTTGTCTCGAACCTGTGTTTTGGCGGGCGCGCCAAGCATCAGCTTTTCATTACCGCCACAACAAGCCTATACGCGATCACCTTGAACCGTGCAGGAGACCAGAAACCATGACGAACACCGCGCAAATCGGCCTGATCGGGCTTGGCACTATGGGGGCCATGCTGGCCCTCAACATCGCTGAAAAGGGGTTTCCGATTGCGGTCTGGAACCGCACCACCGCTGTGACGCATGGGTTTAAGGCCGAGGCCGGCGCGCTTGCGCCGATGATCACCGCGACCGAGAGTTTGGCCGAACTGGTGGCCGCCATCACGCCCCCGCGCGCGATTGTTCTGATGGTGCCGGCGGGGCAGGCGGTGGATGATATGATTGCCGATCTGACGCCGCTTTTGTCGTCTGAAGATTTAATCATCGACGCGGGCAATGCGCTGTTTCACGACACCAATCGCCGTGCGGCGGCGGCAGCCAAGGGCGGTCCACGCTTTTTGGGCATTGGCGTTTCTGGCGGCGAAGAGGGCGCGCGCCATGGTCCTGCGATCATGGGCGGCGGCGATAAGGCCGATTGGGACCGCGTTGCCCCCGTGCTGAACGCCATTGCCGCGCAGTATAAGGGCGAGCCTTGCGCTGAATATATGGGCCCAGCTGGGTCGGGGCATTTTGTCAAAGCCGTGCACAACGGCATTGAATACGCCGATATGCAGATGATCGCCGAGGTTTATGGCGTGATGCGCGACGGCTTGGGCATGCAGGCCGCCGAGATTGCAACAGTTCTGCGCGGCTGGAACGCTGGCGTTCTACAGTCTTATCTGATCGAGATTTCCGCCGAAGTTGCCGCCGCCACCGACAGTCATAGCGGCAAACCGATGCTGGATATGATCTTGGACCGCGCAGGCCAGAAAGGCACAGGTCGCTGGACGGTGATCGAGGCGCAGCACCTTGCCGCCACGATCCCCGCGATCGAGGCGGCGGTGATGGCGCGCAATCTGTCGTCGCGTCTGGAAGAGCGCTTGGCAGGCGAGGCGCTGTTTGGTGCGGCACCGCAGCCGACCACTTCTGTGACTTTGGCGCAATTGGAACAGGCGATGATTGCGGGAAAAATCCTGTGCTATGCGCAGGGCTTTGCTTTGATCTCGGCTGCGGCTAAGGCCTTTGATTGGCCGATGCCCTTGCCCGATATCGCGCGGGTCTGGCGCGAAGGCTGCATCATCCGCTCGTCGATGTTGAACGACATGGCGACTGCACTAAGCGATGACTCCGCGCGCAACCTGATGTTCGCGCCGTTCTTTGCCGACCATCTGAAGGCCAGCCACGGCGATCTGCGCGCCGTGGTTGCGGCGGCGGCGCTGGCCGGGCTGCCGGTTCCGGCGCTGGCGTCAGGTCTGGCTTGGTTTGATATGATGCGGACTGGTCGCTCGACTGCGAATATGATCCAAGCGCAGCGCGATTTCTTTGGCGCGCATGGCTTTGAACGGGTGGATGGGTTGGCCGATAAACATGGGCCATGGGCGGGCCACGGACTCTAGGTCGCCCCCCCCAGCAAAACGTTGCGCAATGCCCCGAATCCATTAGGCTTCGGGGCATTGGTTTTTGCATTGGGGGCTGTCATGCCGATCACGCGGCGCGGGTTTGGGCTTGGGATGTTGATCGTTTTTGCTGCCCCGGCTTTGGCATCGACGGCGGGCTTTGACGCCTGGCAGCGTGGATTCCAGACGCGGGCGCTAAAGCAGGGCATATCAGCAGCCACTCTGCGCCGCGCGTTTCAGGATCTGCGGCTTTTGCCCGAAGTGATTGCGCAAGACCGCAAACAGATCGAGGGGCGGCGCAGCACCGAAGAGTTTATGGCAATCGCCACCTCGCCCGAGCGTATGGCTTTGGGGCGCAAAGCCTATGCCCGCTATGCGCGCAGGCTTGATGCAATCGAACTCCGCTTTGGAGTCGAGCCGCATGTCGTCGCCGCAATCTGGGGGTTTGAAAGCTTTTTCGGCACCAAACGTGGCGATATTCCAACCATTTCAGCCTTGGCGACGCTGGCCTATGAAGGCAGACGCGGGCCGTTCTTTGAAAAGCAGTTGATTGCCGCGCTGAAGATCTTGCAGCGCGGCGATGTCACGCCGCAAAACATGCTGGGCAGTTGGGCCGGGGCGATGGGCCACACCCAGTTTATTCCCACCACCTTTCAGGCCTATGCGGTGGATTTCACCGGCGATGGCCGCCGCGATATTTGGGGCGAGGATCCAACCGACGCGCTGGCCTCGACTGCGGCCTATCTGGCGCAATCGGGCTGGACGCGCGGGCAGCCTTGGGGGCAAGAGGTGATCTTGCCCAAAGGATTTTCGCCGCGCGACAAAGGCCCACGCAAAGATTGGGCGGCTTTGGGGCTGCGAGCGGCTGCGGGGGGCAAGCTGCGAAACTTTGGCGCCGCACGCCTTAGCCTGCCGGGCGGCGCCACGGGCCCTGCGTTTTTGCTCTATCACAACTTTGGTGTCATCAAGCGTTATAACAACAGTGATAAATACGCGATGGCGGTGGGCTATCTGGCGGATCAATTGGCGGGCAAACCTGCGCTGCGCGGGTCTTTTGGGCCGGATGCGCAGGGGATGACGCTTGCAGATCGCCAGCTTTTGCAGCGGCGGCTGACCCAAGCGGGCTTTGACACCCAAGGCAGCGATGGCGTGATCGGCAAAAACACCATTGCGGCGATTTCGGCCTATGAACAGGCGCAGGGGCTGGCCGTTACTGGCGCGCCCTCGCTGGCGCTTTTGGCGCGGTTGCGCTGATCTTAACGATATATTCACCAGTTTTGGCGCAGACTTTGCGCTATGAGCATAGATCGCGCCTTTCAGGACTTGGGCTTGCCGCTGTTCACCCATGAAGAGGGGGACGAAGCGCTGGGCGCGCCTGTCTTGGGCAGATTGCCGTCCTATATCGCAGATCATCGCAAACGCCTGCGCAGCCGCTTTATGGAAGGCGGTGCGGCGGCGATGCCTGATTACGAGATGTTGGAACTGCTGCTGTTTCGCGCCATTCCGCGCCAAGACGTCAAGCCCTTGGCGCGGCTGCTGCTTGACAGCTTTGGCGATTTTAACCGCGTGGTCACTGCCAGCCCCGCACGCTTGCTGGCGGTCAAAGGTGTGGGCGAGGCTGTGGTGCAAGAACTGAAGATCGTCGAAGCCGCAGCCCAGCGGATGATGCGCGCGCGGGTGATGAACCGCGCGGTTCTGTCGTCTTGGGATGCGCTGCTGGATTATTGCCACACCACCATGGCGCACCGTGAAACCGAACAGTTCCGCATTCTGTTTCTGGATCGCAAAAACGTGCTGATCGCCGATGAAGAACAGGCCAAGGGCACGGTCGATCATGTGCCCGTCTACCCGCGCGAGGTGGTCAAGCGCGCGCTAGAGCTGAACGCCAGCGCGATTATTCTGGTGCACAACCACCCTTCAGGCGACCCAACGCCTTCGGATGCTGATGTGTCGATGACGCATCAGATCAAAGACGCGGGCGATGTTTTGGGCATTTTGCTGCATGATCACCTGATTATCGGCAAAAGCCGCGAGCTGAGCTTTCGCGCGCAGGGCTATCTTTAGCGGCCCGCAAAGACGGGTTCCAACCACAGCTCGACCCGTCGGTTCAACCGGCGACCAGCGGCGGTTTTATCGCAGGCAATTGGCAGCACCTCGCCAAAGGCTGCAATGCTGGGCAGCTTGGCCTCGGGTGTGCTTGGGATCAGGGTCTTTAGCGCGTCTAACACCGCCTGCGCGCGGGCCTGCGCCAGCGCACGGTTTGCCGCGGCCCCACCAGTGCCATCGGAAAACCCCGCAAGAATAAGCTTGGTATTGGCGAAACCATCCACCTCGATCAGCCGTGCCAGATCGGCAAGGCTGTTTTGCGCACTCGCGTCCAAGTCATTCGACCCGTCACGAAAGCGGAAGGTCAGCGACAGCCGGTCGGCCTGCTGCATCACAGCCGCAAGCTGTTGCAGATCGGCAAGCGAGGTTTCCGCACCCGCATGCGCCAGCGCAGTCATCAGACGCGCACCATCAGCGACCAGCGGTTGCCGCTCGGGGCTGCGGTCACTATAGCCGCTGGCCGCAATCGCAGCTTGGGCGCTGGGCTGGGCCAAAAACTCCAACAACTCGCGCGCCATCAGCGGCAAGCGGCGGCGCGGGGTTAGAAAATAAACTGGCAGTGTCAGTGGGTAATCCTCGGCCTTTATTGCAAGCGGGCTGGGCGACAGCGGAAAGCCGCAGCTGTCGGTCAAGGCCAGCTGCTTGGCACGGCCGATGCCGTTTCGCCCGGTGATCGCCAGCGCCCAAGGGTCTTTGGCCACCGCCTGCGACAAGCTTTTCAGGCTGGAATGCGGGATGATCGGCGCAGTGCTACCACCCAATCGAGCCGTCAGCGCACGTTGCAGATCGCTGTCGGCCTCCAAACCATGCAGCACCAAAGGCATGTCGGGGCCGCCAAGCTCTTGCCAGTTGTTCAGTTTCCCCGCCAGTGCCTTGGCCAGATCTACGGTCGAAATCGCGCCCAAGGGATTATCAGGCGCAACAATCGGCACCAAAGCCTCGAGCGCCAGCGCCTTGCTGCCAAAATCGGGATCGGCGATGGCCGCCAGCATCAGTTCGGCACGGCCCTCGGTCAGCGCAGATTTTGCCGCAGCGGGGGGCAGCGCTTGAAACGAGATTTCGGCCAAAACCTGCTGCGTGATCGGGTCGCTCAGCAGGGCGGTGTTTTCTGGCAGCTGCATCGGGCTGTGATCCAACCCAAGCGCATCGGCAAAACTTGTGATCAGCGCTGGCAGCAGGGCTTGGCCTATTTCGGCTTCACCAACAATGCGGATCTTGGCTTTTGGTGCGTTCAAATCGGGGCAGGCGGGGCCATCGCAGATCACGCCAGCGGCATCAATTGTCAGCAGACCATAGCGGCTTTGAAGCCGAAACACTTCGCCATCATAGCCTTGCAACAGCCCTGGGATCGCCAACGCGCCATTTCGCGAGTTCAGAGTGACGTCTTGGGCAAAACCGCCAAAGGGAAAACACAGGGCCCATATTGCCACCGCCCAAAAAACATTCATAAAACCGACCGCTTAATACACCTACTCAGAAGAGGCGATTTTCATCTCGGGAACAAGATCATTCAACAAAAGATAGTCGCCAATCGCATCACAACTTGGCATGGCGACGGTCAAATCGGCTTTGACGACCTGACCTTGCAGGCTGAACAGCGTCTCGCCCAGCATTTCACGGCCGCAGCTGGTCTTGGTCACGGCCGCTTCAACCACAATCGCGGACTGGGAGGCAGGGTCCGGTGGATAGGTGTAAACCTGTGCCAGCAATGGGAAATCGGTGCTGCTGTCGCCTAGGTCTACCAAAAAACCTGCCGTTGCGGCTGCGCCCGCTGCGGGGGTGTTTGGATTTGTACGGCTGATATCGCCAGCCGCGTCGAAATCGGCGTTATGCTCTAGCCCGTGCAGTTGAAACTCATCCTCGCCCCCCCATTGCACAGCAAAACGACGGAGGTTCACAGCCTCGGGCAGCTCAAGGCTGCTGTGCAGTCGGCTGCCGTCTTTGAATAACACTTCGACAGTGGCTTGCGGCGTCAGCGCTGGCAGATCGGTAAAGATTGCGCCTGTCACTGTGGTCTTAGCCGTGATCGCAAGCCCCGCATGCTTTAGCACAACCCTTTCGTTCGGATGGCAGCTGGCCACAAGCGTCACCGCAATCATCGCGTTTTCCAATGCGGCAAGATCAAGACTGGTGACGCAATCGCGCTGTATCTTTGCGGGCGGTTTCGGCACGACCTCTGCCTGTGCGGTGACTGTTTCGATTTTGATCGGATGAAGATGCAGCTGACTTGAGACCGGCAGCGGTTGAGGCGCCGTGCTTTGCAGGTACTGCCCCGCAGCCAAGGCCAAAGCCAGCACCAGACAGCCGCGCGTCAAGATCTGATAAGGATGAGCAGGCATAGGACCCTCCAGTTTGGTCGGACCCCCTGTTTTCGGCATTAAACACGGCAAGAGCGTGGCGAAATTGCGGAATGTTTCCGAATTGATGGTTAATACAGCGTGGTTTGATGGCTTGAACCTCTGGCCGCGCTGGTGTTCGGTGCGGGTCAGCTGTGCAGCGCGAGGAGGCCTTTATGACGATTTTAAATGTTGGGTCGATCAATTGGGATCGGGTGTATCGGGTCAAGCATTTCCCCGCGCCGGGTGAAACGATTGCGGCGGCAAGTGCCAGCCTTGGTTTGGGGGGCAAGGGGCTGAACCAATCGGTTGCCATTCTGCGCGCTGGTGGTGATGTGCGCCATATTGGCGGCGTTGCAGCCGATGATGCGCGTATGCTTGCGGCGCTGGCAAGTTTGGGGCTTGATACTTCGGGTCTGGCGTTGCTTGCAGATACCGAGACCGGCTCGGCGCTGATCTTGGTGGATGATGCGGCGGAAAATGTCATCGTGCTGGATCCGGGCGCAAATGCAAAGATCCCCGAAGCGGCGGTGTTGCAAGCGCTGGACGCCGCCCCCGTTGGCGGTTGGCTCTTGATGCAAAACGAGACAAACCTGCTGGATTTCACCCTGACCCAAGCGCGTGCCCGTGGATTGCGGCTGGCTCTTTCTGCCGCGCCCTTCCGGCCCGAGGATGTGACTCCGCATCTGCACAGCTTGGATCTTTTGTCGGTGAATGCGGTCGAGTTTGCGCAGTTGCAGGCCTCACTGCCCAAGGGCGTCTCTTTGCCCAAGGATCTGGCGATTCTGGTGACCAAAGGCGCGGCAGGGGCCGATTACATTTTGGGCGATCAGGTGCTTTCGGCGCCGGCCCATCCTGTCGAGGCGGTTGATACCACGGGGGCTGGTGATACCTTTTTGGGCTATTTCCTTGCGCGGCTTGATGCAGCAGACGGGGTCGAGGCTGCGCTTGCCACAGCTATGGCCGCAGCTGCCTTGCAAGTCACCCGCCAAGGCGCTGTCGCCGCGATTCCCAATTTGGCCGAGGTGCATGACTTTCTGGCATCGCTTTGATCCTTTGCCGGTAGGGCCTGTCTAGCGCAACCGAACTTGGCTGCGCGCCGACCGCCCCTCGGCATCAATCACCGATAGGGTGACAAAGCCGCGCCCCAGATCGCCCAGCATCACCGCGCGCCCCCGTTCGGCCACCACCACTGGCGCGCCATTCGCCAGCCAGGTAAAGGGCGGGGTGCCTCCTGAAACCCGCGCCAAGACCCCATCGGGCAGCAGCTCGACCTCGGCGCCATCGGGCGGAAATGCCACGGCAGGCGTATCGGCAGGCGCGTCAAAAGCGGCACTGCGACTGCGGAAATGCCGCAGCGGCTGCGGCAGATCCAGCGTCGAGACCAGCAGCGTCGCGGGCGGGGCGGGGGGTTGCGGTGTCAGGGTAGGCTTCAGCCGCGCAAAGGCTTGAAACAGCACGGGCGCTGCCAGATCCGCGCCAAAGGCGCCCGGCACCGGCGTGCCATCGGGTCGCCCCATCCAGACCCCGATCACATGCCGCCCGTCGTAGCCAATCGCCCAGGCATCGCGGTGCCCGTAAGAGGTGCCGGTCTTATAGGCCAAGCGGTTGGCAGGCGCGCCGGGCGGCGGGGCCAAGCCTGCAAGAATATCGCCAATCTGCCACGCAGCAGCCTCTGATAGCACGCGCTGGCCCTGCGGATTTTGCGCCTGCGCCTTGTGGATCAGCGGCAGGCTGACCCCGCCGCGCGCGATCATCGCATAAAGCTGCACCATATCTTCCAACCGCAAACCAATGCCGCCCAAGGCAATCGCCAGCCCCGCCGTGCCATTGGGCAGCGCATAGGGCACCCCCGCCTGATCCAGCCGCGCCAGCAGTTTTGCAGGCCCCATCGCTTCGGTCAGCGCCACCACGGGGATGTTCAGCGATTGCTGCAAGGCCTCGCGGATGCGGATGGTGCCGCGATAATGGCGGTCAAAGTTCTGCGGGCGATAGCCGTTGAAATCGCTGGGCTGATCCTCGATCAGGGTTTCGGGATGTGCGAGGCCTTCGTCAAAGGCCATGCCATAAATCAGCGGCTTTAGGGTCGATCCGGGGCTGCGGATGGCGCGGGTCATATCGACAAAACCCGCGCGTTGGTCGGCCTGATACGCCGCCGATCCAACCGAGGCCAAAATCTCGCCCGAGGTGTGATCGGCCACCACCAGCGCCACTTGCAGCCGCGCGCCTTGGGCTGCGACCACCTCGCGGGCAAGCTGTTCCAGCTTGATCTGCAAGGTTTTGTCCAAGGTCAGCTGATGGCGTGACGGGCCTGCGGCTTCGGCCAGAACGCGGTCGGCCATATGCGGGGCAAGGGCGGGAAAGCTGCGGCGGGCGGCGGGCACCACCTCGCTGCGGGCGGCGCGCAGCTGGTCGTCGTCAATCAGCCCATCGCGCCGCGCCCGCGCCAGAACCCGGTCGCGCGCATCGGTGGCCGCCGCCACTGCGCGGTCTGGCCGGCGGGCCTCGGGCGATTGCGGAATGGCGACCAAGAGCGCGATTTGCGCAGGCGTCAGGCGCAGCGGCTCTTTGCCAAAATAGGCCAGCGTCGCGGCGCGCAGCCCCTCTAGGTTGCCGCCATAGGGTGCCAGCTTTAGATAAAGCGTCAGGATTTCAGCCTTCGACAAGCGCCGCTCTAGCGCCAGCGCCAGCCGGATTTGCCGCAGTTTGCCCGCCCAATGTCCTGTGCCGCTGGCTTCCAAAAGCCGCGCCACCTGCATGGTGATCGTTGATCCGCCCGAGCTGACATGCCCCTGCCAAACCGCCTGCGCCAGCGCGCGCAGCATCGCGCGCGTATCCACGCCGCTGTGCTGATAAAACCGCTTGTCCTCGTAAGACAGCAGTGCGGCGACAAAAGCCGGATCGACATCCGCCAGCCGCAGCCCCAAGCGCCATCTGCCATCTGCAACGGTATAGACCCGCAGCAAGGCGCCGCGCCGGTCCACCACCTCGACAGAGCTTTGCAGGCTTAGGCTGGGCAGATCGGTGGTGTCGATCCACTGATCGGCCAGATCACGGCCAAGGCCTGCCAGAAACAGGCCCGCCGCCAGCGCAAAGACCGCCGCACCGCGCATCACTCGGCGATTGTGACGCTGCCCGCATCACTGCGGCCGGTCAGATCGGGGCGATACATATCTTCGACCGTGGCGGCAGGCAGGTGGAACACCCCCGGCGAGATCGCGCGCAAGACATAGCCCAGTTTGAACGGCTGATTCGAGCTGCGGTCAATCGCCGCCAAAAACCGATCTTGCCGAAACTGGGTTTGCGTGACGTCGCTTTCCAAGCCAAAGGCCGCCATGGCCTCGCTGGCGCTGGATAAAAGAGTGGGGTTATCAATTTCAAAACCGGCGGGCAGTGGGTCGTTGATCATCAACCGCGCCTCGCCGCGACCAAAGGGCGTAATGGTTAGGACAGTGGTAAAACGCTCACCAACCCGCAGCGCCTCGAGGCTAAGCGGAACGCCGTCTAGGCTGTAATAGCTGCGGCTAATGGCATAACCGGTGCCCCCCGCAACCACAGGTTCATTTGGCACACCCATTGTTGTCAAAGTCACATTTGTGTCGTTACCATCGTTTTGCAGGATCAGAGGACCGTCGCTTGGTGTTAAACGCCGCATAATGCGATCTGTGACAGTCGCACCTGTTTGACCTTGACCTGCTTCTGACCCTTGCAACAGGGCATGTGCGGCCAGCAAGCTCCAGACAGCCTCCTGTGTTGACAGCCGCAGGTTTGTGACAATCCGGTCTGTGAGGGCAGACCTGTCAACGGCTTTTGATCCGGCCTCGGTGGCCAGCGTCAAGACTGCTGCTGCGTCGCGGAACCCTGTTCCATAATCGGCACGAAAGATCTGCTCGGTTTCCGGTCCGGCCATGGTTTGCAAGGCAAGCCCCGCCCGGCGGAACATCGCATCGGCGCGCGGTTGGTCGCCATAGCTTGCCAGCGCCGCCCCCAGTTGCGCCATAGCCATCGGGGTGGCAAAGGCCGCCCCCTTTACATCTGCGTAATAGCGCAGATCGCCCACAGCTGCCGCGCCTTCGCGGGCCAGCACCAGCAGCGCATAGGCAAGCCCCTCGCCGCCCTTGTCGAAATCGGCAGCATAGTTGACCTGATTGCGCAGATTGTCCAAGGCAGAGCGAAAGGCCTGATCCGGCACGGCGTAGCCCATGGCTTTGGCGCGGCTGAGGAAAGCGGTGACATAGGCGTCCAGCCACATATCGCCGCCGTCCTCGACCGGACCCCAAAGCCCAAAGGCCCCGTTCGAGGCCTGGTTGGTCAGCGCATCGGCAATCGCGCCTTGAATGCGCTGCGTCAGATCCTCGGCCCCTTGCAGCTGCAACGCCTGGGCCAGATCGTTGAAATACAACAGCGGCAGCGCCTTTGAGGTGATCTGCTCGGTGCAGCCGTAAGGATAGCGGTCAAGCGCTGCCAACAGCCCCGCCGCATTCAGCCGCGCCAAAGGCCCAGTGACCAGCGTTGCCGTGGCCGTTTCGGGGGTCAGCCCTGCAAATATACTGGCATCCAGTGTCAGACTTTGCCCCTGTTGCAGCGCAAAGCGCGACACCCTTGCGACGGCCGGATCATTGTTGCGCACGGGCACTGTTAGGGTTTTGCGCAACAGCTTGCCATCAGGGGTGGTCAAGGCGACCTCGATCGTCTGATCGCCCAGATCATGCGCGGTCAGCGGCACCCTGAACACCGCCTTGCCGTTCTGCGCCAGATCAAAGCGGTCAGGCACAGCGCCCAGAGTTAAACCGTTTGAGGTCACGCTTAGCCCAACTTCGCCCGCAGGCCCGCTGGCATGAATAATTTCCAACAGCATCCGGCTTTGATCGCCGGGCTGCAAGAACCGTGGCAGGCTGGCGCTGACAACCACCGGATCGCGCACCAGCACATCGGCATTGGCCTGCCCGATGGCAGAGTTCGACCAAGCCACCACCATGACTTTGACCGTGCCGTTAAACGAAGGCAGCGCAAAACTGGCACGCGCGTAGCCATCCGCATCCACCGCAATCGGCCCGGTAAAATTGGCGACCAAATCCTCGGTCGGCGGCGGGGCTTGCAGCCGCGCTTGTGCCGCCGCATCGCCGCCCGAGCGGGTTTCTCCCATCGCGCCCGACATCCCGTCGATCAGCCGCCCATAGAGATCGCGGATGCCGACGCCCAGTTTGCGCTGGCCAAAGTAATGCCCCTGCGGATCGGGCGGGGTATAGGCTGTCAGGTTCAAGATCCCCTGATCGACCGCCGCAATGGTGACAAAAGCCGTTTCGCCTGCCGCAATGCCCTGAACCTTGACCGCGACGTCAAGCGAGCCGCGTGGATCAGCCTCGGGCGCGGTTTCAATCGTGGTTTTCAGCGCACGCGGCCCCGGATCAATGCTGGCATAGGTCAGGCCAAGCGCACGCGCCGGGTTGCGCCCCGCCGCCACATCCATCGGCCGCAGCGCCTGCACCGTGACATAGGCCCCCGCGCCCCAATCGGCGCTGACCGGCAGCGGGATCAGGTTTTCGCCCGCCGCCACCGCCACCGTCTGCATCGCCACCAACCGGTTTGACAGCACGGTGATCAGCGCCGTGCCTTCAGCCTTTGGCACCACCCGCAGCATCGCGGTTTCGCCCGAGGCATAGGCTGGCTTGTCCAGCGACATCTCTAACACATCCGGCGAATCGGATGTATCGGCGGGGGCATACCATCCGGCATAAAATCGGGTCGAGCTTGATGGGCCATTTGGCGCTGAAACCACCAGCTCGTATTGGCCCCAGTCTACCGCCGCCGCAATCGAGGTGGCGGTGTCGCCCAGATCGGCCCGCCCCTCGGCCACGCGTTTGCGGCTGGTGACGGGTTCCCAGTTCCAACTGCCGCCAGACTGATACCATTGATAATTGGTCTCGATCCGCGTCAGGGTCCAAGTGACCTGCATCGGCACCGGCGCCAGATCGGCACCTATCGCAATCAGATCAAAGCGCGCCGCGCTTGCCTCGGCCACCACGCCGTCGAATAAGGGCTTGATCCCGATCATGTCAGACGAGGGCGCAAGCAGGCGCGTCAGGCTGCGTTCAACCGGACGGCCCGAGCCTTCGGCGATGCGGGTGGTGACGCGCACCTCAAGCGGGCGGGCGGGATCGTCGATTTGCGGCAGCGGCAGGGCGATCAGGGCTTGGCCTGTGGCATCGGTCTTTATGCCGCCAAAGCTGTCTTGCACTGGGCTGAACGGTGTATCCTCGCGGCCAAAGACATAGCGCGGCCAAGCCTCCAAGCCCTTGGCGGCGCGCAGCAAAACCTCGCCCTCAATCGCCAGATCAGCACCCGCCGCCCCAAACAGATATTTGGCAGCAACCGTCATTTCCGGGGCATCGCCCAGACGAATCGCGGCATCGGGCAGGCTCTGGCTGAAATCAATGCGTTCGGGCAGGAAATCTTCCACCAGCACGGTTTTGGATTGCAACGCCGGAGCATCGAGGTCGGCGAAAACCGCCAAGCTCCACAGCCCACGCGGGGCAGAGCCTGCAACGGGCAGCGCAAAGATATGGCCGCCTGCGCCCGCATCTGCCATCTGCGCGCGGCTGTATTCAACGCCATCTGGCCTGCGCAAAATCGCGGTCAGCGGCAGACCGACGATTGCCTTGGCACTGCTGTCGCGGGTCAGGGCTGTGGCGTAGATCGTCTCGCCGGCGCGGTAAGCCCCGCGATCTGTGGTCAGAAACACATCAACCGGCGGCGCAGCCTCGCGCCCCGCAACGCCGCGATCTGACAGATCAAATTCGGGATCGGTCAGCGACAAAAACGCGATATCATCACTGCCTGCCGTTGCCACAATCAGCGCAGGCGCGTGGCCCCCCGTGCCCAGCGCAAGCGCTGCCTCAAAACGCGCATAGCCCTGATCGTCGGCCTTGGTTTCACCAAGCACCTCGTTGGTGACGGACAAAAGCTGAACCACAACCCCCGGCTTTGCAGCCGCCGTGCCAAGGCTGCGCACAAAGACATGCAGCCCGTCGGTGCCCGACAAAGTCGTCAGCCCCAGATCCGAGATCACAAACCACTGCCAGCTTGCGGGCACATCATAGGGGTCTACCCCTGGCACCGCTGCGCGCAGGGCATATATTCCGGCGGGTTGACCGTTAAGTGCCTGGCCAAGCGGCAGGCGGGTGGTGACATCGACGTTCACCTCTTGCCGCACCAAGCCCGTGCCGCGCCAGATTTCTGCGCCGATTCTGTCGCTGAAATCCTGTTCCTGATAGAGGTTCATCGGCGCGCCGAAATAGCTGTCTTGCAGCGCGCGCAGCATGTTGCGATCTGAAATCTTGAACAGGGTGAGGTCCAGCTTTTCTGTGTTCACGGTTTCCACCGGAATCGCCTGATCTTGCCCGCGTGGCAGCACATAGCCCCGCCCAGCAAAGCGCACACTGGGTTTGCGGTCGCGGACATAGGCCGTCACCTCGACCGATTTCGCCAGCGTTTGGCCATCAGCGGCAGGCAGGCCCGCGCGCAGGGTAAAGCTGTTGCGCGAGCCAAACTGCACGCCCTCGATGCAAAGCTGCTGGTCGCCGTCGCTGCTGACCGTCAGGCTTTGATCGGAGAGCTGCACAAAATTGGTATAATCGACGCCCGATTTTGCCAAAGGCTCGGATAGGGTGACACAAATCCGTGGCCTCGGGCTGTCGGATTGCACTTGAGTCTCAAGCATCCGAAAGCCGTAAAGCCCGATGACCCGATCAAGAGCCGCTGCGGTGTCATCGCGGGCCTGTAAGCTTTGCGCCAATTGAAGTGCAGGCACAGCCAGACGGCCTCGATCCAGACCTTCTAAAGCCGCGGCCATGCCGACCAAGATCGAATGGCGCAGCGCAGGGATATCCCCGCGTAGATAGGCATTTACGCCAGCATAATAGGCTTGGGTGTAATAGATCAGCGCATCGTCTTGCGCAGCAATAGCGCGCTGCCGCAGGTCTTCGGCATAATCGGCCCAAGCCTCGGCGCTATCGGTCAAGCTGACCAAAGTGGCGTAGTCGCTGGTGCTGGCCAGATCTTCGGCGCTTAGGTCATTCATCGGAAAGGCATTGGCCATGGCCTTGGCCTGTAATGTAATCTGGGGCATCTCCCAATCCTGCACAAAGCTTAAATCGGCGCGCAGAGCCTCGGCTCTGGCCAAAATCTCTGGATCGGTGGCAAAGCGATAGCCCGAGATCGCATTGGCAAAACCAACTGGCGCGCCTGCATTGGCCTTGGCAAAGCACGAGCCGTTGCGCTGGTTAAAGGTAAAGGCCTCACAGGCGGTATTGCTGGCACAGGCGCGTTGGCAGGCGTCGAGAGTTGTGTCGAAAATCGAGGCGATATCGCCACCCGGAAGATCGGTGTCTTGCCTGATCAGAAAACGCGTTTCGGGAACCAGAGTCTCGGCCGCTATGGGTTGGGGCATCAGAAAGGCCGTCGAAAGACTCATTCCAATGAAAAGGTATGCAAGACCGGCACGCATATCGAAACCCTCCAAAACACTTGCACAGACTGGCACGGTATCGGCCTTGGCAGCAAGCTTAGCGATTGGGCCGCGAAGAATTCTGTGGCGTTAATTGGCCATTCATTTTGTTGCGCGAAACTGTGGGCAATAAAGGGCTGTGACCCAGACCCGCACACAGAAAGTGATGATCGTAAAACCGATGGAATTTGCAGAACGGTTGGCAAAAGAACGGCGGGCGCGGCTGGCGGCAGAGCGGCTGCTAAAGCACAAAAGCCGAGAGCTTTTCATCGCCAATGAAAAGCTTGGCCTGCATGCCCGCGCGCTCTCTGACCAGATTGTTGAACAGCGCCACGTTGTTGCAACCGCGCTGGGCGAGGCAGAGCGGTTAAAGGGGCAGGAAACCCGTTTTGTCGCCGATCTGGACCGCGCGCATACGGTGGCGGTTATGGCAGAACGTCGGCTTTGGGATAGCATCGACACCATTTCAGATGGCTTCGCGGTGTTTGATGCCAACCAAAAGCTTGTTGCCGCAAATTCCGCCTATCTGGCGCTGTTTGATGATCCTGCGATCACGCTTGGTTTGCCCTATCCTGATCTGCTTGGCCTCATTGCCCGCAACCGCCAGATTGATCTTGGCGGTGTCCCTGCGGATCTGTGGATCACCGATATGTTGGCACGCTGGGACAGCGACTTGATCGAACCGATGGTGCTGCAAATCCGCCCGGGCACTTGGATCCGCTTGATCGACAAACGCGCGGGCGACGGCGACATGGTCAGCCTGGCCATCAATATCACTGAAGAAATGCGAATTCTGGCAGCCATAGAGGCTATTCCAGACGGCTTTGTACTATTTGACAGGGAGGATCGTCTTGTGATCTGCAACCAAAACTATCGCGATATCTATGCAGACTCGGCGCCTGCCATGGTGCCGGGCACCACCTTTGAAGAAATTCTGCGCTATGGCTTGCAATGCGGCCAATATGCCGAAGCCATTGGCCGCGAGGATGATTGGCTTTCCGAACGCATGGCGCAGCGCGGCAACCCCGGCACAGTGATCGAACAGCAGCTGGCTGACGGAACTTGGGTGCGCGCGCAGGACAAGGCCACGCCCGATGGTGGCCGCGTCGGCCTGCGCATCGACATCACGCCGCTTAAGGAACAGCAGGCCGCGCTTGAAGCCGCCCGCGTCGCGGCTGAGGCGGCAAGCCGTGCGAAATCGGCGTTTTTGGCGAATATGAGCCACGAGATCCGCACGCCGATGAATGGCGTTGTTGGCATGGCGGAGCTGCTTTGCGACACCTCGCTCTCTGAAGAGCAGCGCCTGTTTGCTGAAACCATCCGGTCTTCGGGTGAGGCTTTGCTGGTGATCATCAATGACATCCTCGATTTCTCGAAGATCGAGGCGGAACGGCTGACGCTGCATCCAGAACCCTTTGATCTGGAACGCACAATTCACGAAATCAGCATGTTGCTTCAGCCGCGCGCCCGCGAAAAGGGGCTGGATCTGATGATTGATTTCGACATGTTCCTGCCCACGCGCTATGTCGGCGACCCAGGGCGCGTGCGGCAGATTTTGACCAATCTGATCGGAAATGCGGTCAAGTTTACGGAAAAAGGCCATGTGCTGATTCGCGTCGTCGGTCTAGAGGGCGAGACCGGCCATCACGAGCTGCATGTCACGGTCGAAGATACCGGCGTTGGCATCGCTGCCGAAAATTTGGCCGATATTTTTGGCGAGTTTAACCAAGTTGAAACCGCCACCAACCGCAAATTTGAGGGCACTGGGCTTGGCCTCGCCATCACCAAACGCCTAATCGAGCGGATGAAGGGCGAAATCTGGGTTGATAGCGAGCTTGGCAAGGGCTCTTGCTTTGGCTTTCGGCTTTCATTGCCCATCGCCGAAGAGCCCGAGATGCCACGCGGAACCATTGCGGTTAAAAAGGTGCTGGCGGTGGACGATCAATTCATCAATCGCACGATTTTGGAACGCCAGCTGGTGCCTTGTGGCATTTCCGTAACCCTTTGTCGCAGCGGTGCCGAGGCTTTGGCGGCGCTAAAGAAAGAAAGCTTTGACGTCATCATCACCGATCACGAAATGCCCGAGATGGATGGGCTTGTGCTGACCCAACGCATTCGCGAGGCTGGCATCGATTCGCCTATCATTCTACTGTCCTCTAGCCCTAAAAATGCGCAAGATCTGCGCGCTTCCGAGACCTTTGCGGCGCTGTTGCAAAAGCCGATCCTGCGCGCCGATCTTTACCGTCAGTTGCAAAATATCACGATGCCGCTGGCTGAAGTGGCCGAAGCCGTTGTCCTGCCCGAGGTGTCAGCGCCGACCGAGCTGCGGCAAATGCGGGTGCTGGCCGCTGAGGATAACCGCACCAATCAGCTGGTGTTTCAGAAAATGGTGCGTGATGCGGATATCGATCTGGTCTTCGCCAATAATGGCGTCGAGGCCGTGGCATTGTTTCAAAGCTTTCAGCCGGATATGATCTTCATGGATATTTCAATGCCTCAGATGGATGGCCGCGAAGCCAGCTTGGCCATTCGTGCGCTTGAGGCGGGCAAAACCCATGTGCCGATTGTTGCCCTGACCGCGCATGCGATGGATGGTGATTCGGCCGATATTCTTGCAGCGGGGATTGATCGCTATATGACCAAGCCGCTGCGTAAAGGCGCTATCGCGGCCACTTTGTCAGAGTTTTGCCCGCCCCTTGCCCGCGCGCCAATGCCGGCGGCCGAAGAAAACGCGGCCTAAGCGGCTTCTGTCTCGACTGCGCTGCGGCTGAACACCAGCCGCAGCGCATCAGATTGCGCGGCCTGAAACTGATAGCCGCCCAGATCAAAACCGCGCAGATCGGCGGGGTCTGTCAGATGGTGCAGGCTGATATAGCGCGCCATCGCCCCGCGCGCCTTTTTCGCCCAAAAGCTGACGATCTTTGCCTCGCCGCCACGCTCTTCCAAAAACACCGGCGTGATGATTGGCAGGCGCAGCGCTTTGACATCGACCGCGCCGAAATACTCGGTCGAGGCGCAATTGACCAAGGCCTGCGCGCCAACTTCGGCCGCAAGATCATTCAGCGCATCGGCGATTTTGCTGCCCCAAAAGGCGTAAAGATCGCGGCCTTTGGGGTTTTCCAACCGGCTGCCCATTTCCAACCGATAGGGCAGGATCGCATCCATCGGGCGTAACAGCCCGTAAAGCCCGGATAAAATCCGCAAATGCCGCTGCGCCCAGCGCAGAGCGTCAGGCTCTAGGCTGCGGGCCTCTAGCCCGGCATAGGTGTCGCCATCGAACAAAAATGCCGCAGGTTGACCAGCCGCCTTTGGGTCAAAGCTCTGAAACCGGTCATGGTTAAGCTGCGCCAGTTTCTCGGAGATATGCATCAACTTGCCCAGATCCGCGGCCGAAAGCCCACGCGCGATCTGCGCCAGATTGGCAGCCTCGGCGGTAAAATCGGGCTGGGTCGCGGCCAAAGGGCTGCTTTGGGCGGTCTCATTCAGGCGTTTGGCAGGCGAAATCACGGTCAGCATGGCGGCTCCTTTTCAGGATAAATAGCGGGCGGGGCGCAAAGGTCTAGGCCTCGCGCAGAACGGCCAAGAAGGCCTCGCCAAAGCGTTCGATCTTTTGCGGGCCAAGATCGCCGATCCGGTCCAGATCGGACAGGGTCGAGGGGCGGCCTTCGGCGATTTTGCGCAACGCGCCTTGGCTTAGCGACAGCGGTTTTCCGGTGCCATCTTCGCCGCGTTGCAGCCGCAGCTGTTCTTGCGACAGCCGGTCAAACACCTGCCCGGCATCGCGGCCAACCAGCCGTTTGCGCGCCGGATGCATCGCCCCCGCGCTGGCGCCGGTGATCACTTCCAAAAAGCCGCGACCATAGCTTTCCAGCTTTTTCGCGCCAACCCCGGTGATGCCCATCATCTGATCCAACGAGGCAGGCCGCTTTTCGGCCATCTCGATCAGGGTGCGGTCGGCGAAAATTACATAGGCGGGCACGCCTGCGGCCTCGGCCAAGGCGCGGCGCTTGGCTTTCAGCGCCGAAAGCAGGCTCATATCCTCTTCGGCGACCATCATTTTGACGGCGACGCGTGGGATGGCTTTTTCGACGGTATCGCTGCGCAGAGTGATCGCCGCCTCGCCGCGCAGGATCGGCCGCGCGGCCTCGGTCATCCGCAGCGCGCCAAAGCGGTCTGGGTCGGGCCGCACCAGATCGCGGCCCATCATCTGGCGAAACACCGCACCCCAAGCCGGTTTTGACAGCTCGCGCCCTATTGCAAAGGTGGGCAGGCTGTCATGGCCCTTTTCGCGGACTTTGGCAGTGCTGTTGCCGGTCAGAATATCAATCAAATGGCCCGCGCCGAAATATTCGCCAGTGCGCAGCATCGCCGAAAGCGCCTTGCGCACCGCATCGGTGGCGTCAAACAGGGCCGCAGGGCGCTCGCACAGATCGCAATTGCCGCAAGGCTCGGATGCCTCGCCAAAATAGCCCAGCAGCACCTGACGCCGGCAGGCCACCGCCTCGGCCAGACCCAAAAGCGCGTTCAGCCGACCGTGATCGGCGTCTTTGCGTTCGGGCGGCGCAAGGCCTTCGTCGATCTGGGTGCGGCGCAGACGAATGTCGTCGGGGCCGTAAAGCGTCAGGGTCTCGGCCGCAGCGCCATCGCGGCCCGCGCGGCCAATTTCCTGATAATAGCCCTCGATCGACTTGGGCAGATCGGCATGCGCGACCCAGCGAATATCGGGTTTGTCGATGCCCATGCCAAAGGCCACAGTGGCCACAACGATAAGCCCGTCTTCTTGCTGAAAGCGGATTTCGACGCGGCGGCGGTCTTCGGCATCCATGCCGCCGTGATAAAAGCAGGCGGCATGCGCCTCGGCGCGCAGGGCCTGCGCCAGCGTTTCGGTTTTCGCCCGCGTGCCGCAATAGACGATGCCCGATTGCCCCCGTCGCGCGCCTGCAAAGCGCAAGATCTGCTCGCGCGGGCCATCTTTGACGGCAAAGGCAAGGTGGATATTGGGGCGATCAAAGCCGCGCAGAAAGGTCGCGGGGGCCTCGCCATCGAACAGGCGGGTGACGATTTCGGCGCGGGTTTCTTCATCTGCTGTGGCGGTAAAAGCGGCCAAGGGCACGCCCAAGCTGCGCCGCAGCGCGCCGATGCGCAGATAATCTGGCCGGAAATCATGGCCCCATTGGCTGACGCAATGCGCCTCGTCGACCGCGATCATGGTGCAGTTGATCCGCCGCAGCATCGGCACGGTTTGCGCCGAGGCCAGCCGTTCTGGCGCCATATACAAAAGCTTCAGCGCGCCCGCATCCAGCTTGGCGAAGACCTCTTCGGTTTCTTCTTCGGTATTGCCCGAGGTCAGCGCGCCGGCCTCGACGCCGGCTTCGCGCAGCGCGCGCACTTGATCACGCATCAGCGCAATTAAGGGCGAGATCACCACCGTCACCCCGTCGCGGCACAGGGCAGGCAGCTGAAAACACAGCGATTTTCCGCCCCCCGTTGGCATGATCGCCAGCGTGTTGCGCCCGGCCATCACCGCATCGACAATCTCTTCCTGACCTTGCCGAAACCCGGAAAAGCCAAAGACAGTTTGCAGCAATGCGGTGGGTTCAGGCATTCTTACTCAATTCGCAATCAGGCACAGGGGGGCAGTGGCGGTTTAATAAAACGCCATCTGATTGCGCAACAGCAGTTGCTTTAGCACCATGATGCCGATCAGCACCACCAGCGGCGAAAAATCCACCCCCGACATCGAGGGCAGCATCCGGCGGATTGGCGCATAGACGGGTTCCAGAATCCGGCCCAAGAACGACCACAGCTTATAGACCAGCGGCTGACGAATGTTCAGCACCTGAAAATTGATCAGCCAGCTCATTAAGGCCTGCGCCAGAACGATCCATTGCGCGATCAGCAAGGCATTCCAAATTAGCGTGAAGATTAAGGGCATCGAAAGGCTCCAACCACTACAGATGGTGCCAGAGGTAACGCCAGCCCCCCGAAAGGGCAATGCTTTCCGTCGCGTTTTACTTGACCTGCGGGGGGTCTGCGGGCAGGGATGGGGCCAAAGCACAGGGGATTTGCGATGTATCCGATTTTTCGCATGGCTAAAGAGCTGTGGAAATTCCGCAAGTCAGCCGCTTTGAGCATTTTGCAGCCGCATATCAGCACGCATCGGGTTTGGCCTTGGGATCTGGACGTTTGGTTCGAGCTGAACAACGGCCGCACCCTGACGCTGTTTGATCTGGGCCGGATTCCCATGGCCAAGCGGATGGGCCTTGACACCGTGGCCCGCGCGCGCGGCTGGGGGTTGACGGTTGCGGGCAATTCGACTCGCTATCGCAAACGGGTGACGGCGTTTCAGCGTCTGACCCAAGTCAGCCGTGTGGTTGGTTGGGACACAAGGTTTGTCTATCTTGAGCAAAGCTTTTGGCGGGGGGAGGAATGCACAACCCATGTGCTGTTGCGCAATGCTTTTATCTCGAAGGCCGGAATGGTGCCGCCTGCCGAGGTTTTGGCAGCCCTTGGCCAAAGCCAGCCCAGCCCGCCCTTGCCCGAGTGGATCAGCGATTGGATCGCGGCAGAGGCCAAGCGGCCTTGGCCACCGCAGCGCTAGGCCGCGCTTGCGCCAGCGCGCGTTTTCAGGCTTGATCCGCAGCAAGCAAGCGAAGGGGTAGGCAATGGCAACGGCTCGGCAACGCATTTGGGGTTGGTGGTTTTTCGATTGGGCCAGCCAGCCCTATAGCACTCTGCTTTTGACCTTTATCTTCGGCCCCTATTTCGCCGAGGTGGCGCGCAGCTATTACATGGGCACCGGCATGGCGGAAGAAGCCGCAAAGGCCGCTGCCCAAGCCTATTGGGGCTATGGGCTGACCATCGCGTCGATTTTGATCGCGGTTTTGGCGCCAATTTTGGGGGCGGTTGCCGATGGTACCGGCCGGCGGATGATCTGGATCTGGATTTTCTCGATGTTCTATGTGGTTGGTGCGGCGGGCCTGTGGTGGGTGGTGCCCGGCGGCGAAGCCAGCACCTTGGCTTGGGGCGTGGCGCTGTTTGGTCTGGGTTTTATCGGCATGGAGTTCACCACGATCTTCACCAATGCTCTGATGCCAAGCCTAACCGACCATGACGAGATTGGCGCGGTCTCTGGCACTGGATTCGCCTTTGGTTATTTGGGCGGTCTGCTGGCGCTGATCTTGATGCTGTTGCTGTTTGCCGAAAATGCGGCCACCGGCAAAACCTTGCTGGGGATTGACCCGCTATTTGGCTTTGACGCCGAAGCCCGCGAGGGCACCCGCTTTGTCGGGCCGCTGACGGCGCTTTGGTATGTGGTTTTCATGATCCCGTTTTTCCTTTGGGTGAAAGAACCAAAGATGCCCGCGACGCGGCTGCATATCGGCAAGGCCTTGGGCAGTTTGAAAGAGTTAATCGCTGGCCTACGCTTTCGCAAAAGCCTTGCCGCCTATCTGACGTCGTCGCTGTTTTACCGCGATGCGCTGAACGCGCTTTATGGGTTTGGCGGGGTCTATGCCTCGAATGTGCTGAATTGGTCGATCACCCAGATTGGCGTCTTCGGGATTTTGGGCGGCATCACGGCAATGGTTGCTTCGTTTATCGGCGGCAAGCTCGACAACCGCTTTGGTCCGCGCTTTGTGATCGGCTGGGCGATTGTGGTGCTGATGTTTGTCTGCATCATCATCGTTGGCATGACCCGCGAAAGCCTGTGGGGCATTGCGCTTGATCCAGCCTCGGCGACGCCGGATATCATCTTTTACATCTGCGGCGGGTTGATTGGTGCGGCGGGCGGGCCGTTGCAGGCGGCCTCGCGCACCATGTTGCTGCGCCACACCACGCCAGACCGCGCGACCGAGGCCTTTGGTCTGTTTGCGCTCTCGGGCAAGGTCGCCAGCTTTATGTCGCCGTTTTTGATCGCGGTTGTCTCGCAAGCCAGCGGGTCGGCGCGCATTGGCATCTCGCCGGTGATCTTCTTGTTTCTGATTGGACTTATTCTGTTACTCTGGGTCAATCCAAAGGGTGAACGGGCATGATAGCCAGAATAGTTATGATTGCGGCGCTGTTTGCGCCTGTGCCGGGTGTTGCAGAGCAGCTGGCCAATAAGCTTTTTGGTGCGACGAAAGCCCCCAGCCAGCAAGAGGCTGCGCCGATTGGCACCTATGCCAAGGGCTGCGCTGCGGGCAATGTCGAACTGCCCGAATCCGGGCCGACATGGCAGGCGATGCGGCTGTCGCGCAATCGCAATTATGGTCAGCCGGTTTTGGTGCAATATCTGGAGGATCTTTCGGTCAAGGCCACCCAGATCGGCTGGAAGGGGCTTTATATCGGCGATATGGGCCAGCCGCGCGGCGGGCCGATGACCTCGGGCCATGCCAGCCATCAGATCGGGCTGGATGCCGATATCTGGATGCTGCCGCCCACAAGCCTGACGCTGTCGCGGGCCGAGCGGGAAAAGATCAGCTCGATCCCCGTACGCTCGGCCGATCAGCGCAGTGTCACGAAAAACTGGACGCCGCAGCACGCGGCCTTGTTGCAGGCCGCCGCCTCTGATCCACGGATCGAGCGGATTTTTGTCGCGGCAGCCGTGAAGATAGCGATGTGCAAGACCGCAAAGCCGGCCGATAAAAGCTGGCTGCAAAAGATCAGGCCGATTTATGGCCATGACACGCATTTTCATGTGCGGCTGAAATGCCCTGCGGGCGCAAGCCAATGCCAGACCCAAACGCCGACGGTGTCGCAATTGTCCAAGGGCGGCAATGGCTGCGATGAAACCCTGCAATGGTGGGTGTCAGAGGCCTATCTGAACCCGCCCAAGCCGAAGCCTTCGGCCAAACCTGTGCCCCGCAAAAAAGGCGCGCGCGATTACACCTTGGCCGACCTGCCTGCCCAATGCGCCGCCGTTCTATCCTCGCGTTAGGCCTTGGGCTGGTGTTTTTGGCGGGCCTGCAAGGCAGCGCCAGCCCCTTGCCGCCGCTTGGGTTTGTGGGGGCTTTTGACTGGCGGGCCGATGATCCGCGCTTTGGTGGGTTTTCTGGGCTGGAACTGTCCGAGGATGGCGCAAGCTATGTCGCGCTGTCAGATCGCGGCGGCTTTACCCAAGGCAAGATCCTGCGCGATGCCGAGGGCCGGATTGTCAGCATGACCGCAGCCCCGGTGCAACTGCTGCAAGGCGAGGATGGCAGGCCGCTGAAACCGCTTCAGACCGATAGCGAAGGTTTGGCGCTTGCAGCGGATGGGTCGATGTTTGTCTCGTTCGAGGGGGGGGCGCGGGTTGCGCATTACGCCCGCCTTGACGGCCCCGCCAAAAACCTGCCCCGCGCCCCCGAGTTTGCCAAGTTGCAGGTCAACTCTTCGCTTGAGGCGCTGGCGATTGCGCCGGATGGTGCGCTTTACACCCTGCCTGAGCGGAGTGGAAACGCAGACATCCCCTTTCCGGTCTATCGGTTTCAAGCTGGCAGCTGGGACAGCACTTTGTCGGTGCGGCGTGACGGTGGCTTTCTGCCTGTGGGCGCAGATTTTGGCCCTGATGGCCGCTATTATCTGTTGGAGCGTGATTTTCGCGGCCTTGCCGGTTTTGCCAGCCGCCTGCGCCGATTTACCGTGACGCCAGATGCGATGACCGAGGAAACCACGCTGCTAGAGACCCCGACGGGGCTTTATGACAACCTTGAAGGCCTGTCGATCTGGCGGGATGCGCAGGGCCATTTGCGGGCGAGCATGGTGTCGGACGATAACTTTGCCTTCTTTTTGCGCACGCAATTGGTCGAGTATCGCCTGCCCGATTGACAGCCCGCAGCGCAGGGTCTAAGCCGCCGCGTCCCGACATGGGGCATCCAAGTCTCCGCGACCTTGTAAAAAACGGAATGAACATGAACAAACTTCTGCCCGGCGTTATCGCCATGGCCATCGTTGTGGTGGTCTCTAACATCCTTGTGCAATATCCAATCGGCCAATGGCTGACCTGGGGTGCCTTTACCTATCCCTTTGCCTTTCTGGTCTCGGAACTCGTCAACCGCTTTCACGGCGTGCAAGCTGCGCGGCGGGTGGTCTATGCGGGCTTTGTGGTTGGCCTGATTTGTTCGCTGATCGGCACGCAAATCATCGGCGAATACGGGCCCTTGGTGACGCTGCGCGTCGCGATTGGTTCGGGCGTGGCTTTCCTTGTGGCGCAACTGCTGGACGTCAGTGTGTTTGACCGCCTGCGCCGCTCTGCTTGGTGGCGCGCGCCGTTTTTGGGGTCTTTCCTTGGCTCCAGCGTCGACACGCTGTTGTTTTTCAGCATCGCGTTTTCGGCGACATTGGTCTGGATCGAGCCAGGCAATGATATCTCTTGGGCGATCGAAAGCGTGCCTTTGCTGGGCTTTGGCCCTGCGGTGCCGCTGTGGGTTTCGCTGGGGTTTGCCGATTGGGGTGTCAAAGTTGCTGTTGATATCATCGCGCTGATGCCTTTCCGTGCAATTGTCTCGAAATATGCGGCACGGGTAGCGTAAAAGCTTTTGACATACACAAAATCTGTGTCACCATCCTCTTATCGGCAACATTTTGAAAGGAGGTGACCCAGTGTCTAGAGTGATAGTGGAGAGCGGTGTCGGGACAGTCATGGGGGGCGTTTTCTAGAAGCAGCCTTCTAGCGAAACCACCAATGATTGGGCTTTGATACCTAACTGGCCCATCTCCTAAGATCTCGGAAAGGGTTGCCGCACTTGCTGGCAACCCTTTCTCTTTTCCGCAGCTGCCGCTACCCTGCCGCCATGCTGCGGATCAATGACACCATCGCCCTTCAAGATTGGGAGCTTTCGGAAAGCTTCATGCGCGCCTCTGGGCCGGGGGGGCAGAATGTCAATAAGGTCTCGACGGCCGTTGAATTGCGCTTTGAGGCCGAGCGTTGCCCCAGTTTGGCGGCCTCGGTGAAGGCGCGGCTGAAGAAACTTGCGGGCCGGCGCTGGACGCTGGAAGGCGCGATTGTGCTGCAAGTGGACGAGACCCGCAGCCAGTTGCGCAACCGCGAAATCGCCCGCGAGCGGCTGGTCGAGCTGATCCGCACCGCGCTGATCGCCCCCAAACGCCGCATTGCCACCAAGCCCACCTATGGCAGTCAGCTGCGCCGCATGGCCGCGAAATCGCAGCGCGGCACCACCAAAGCCCTGCGCGGCAAACCCTTGGACGAAGAATGACCCTGACAGCTCTTGCCAGCGAAGCCGCTGCGCTGTGGCAAGGCAAGCCGCTGCGTCTGTTGCGCAATCGCGAAAATGCGGTGTTTGAAATTGCGATTCCGTCGGGGCGGGCGGCCTTGCGTCTGCATCGGATCGGCTATCAAGACCCCGCTGCGATTGCGTCCGAGCTGTGGTGGTGCGCCCAGATGGCGGCGCAGGGCGTTGCGGTTCCGGCAGCGCTGCCCGCATTTGATGGCCAGTTTTTGCAGCGCTTGTCGAATGGGCGGCATGCCTCGGTGATCACTTGGGTCGAGGGCGAGGCGCTGGGCGAGGCGGGGCAGGGCTTTGATCTGCCCTTGGCCAGTATTTTGCAGCGGCATCACGATCTGGGCCAGCTGTTGGCGCGGGTGCATCGCGTCACCGATAGCCTGCTGCTGCCCCCCGATTTCCAGCGCCCTGCTTGGGATGTGGCGGGTCTAGTGGGCGAGACGCCGTTCTGGGGCCGGTTTTGGGAGCATCCTTTGGCAAGCCCGCGTCAAACCGCACTGCTGCAAGAGGCGCGCGTGTTTTTGCTGGGCGGTCTGCAAAGCTACGCGGCAACGGGGAATAGCGGCCTGATTCATGCTGATGTGCTGCGCGAAAATGTTTTAGTGAACGGCAGTTCGCTTTCGCTGATCGACTTTGACGATTCCGGTTTTGGTCTGCGCCCCTATGATCTGGGCACGGTGCTTAGTCAGAACCTTTACGAGCCCGCCTATCCCGAGATCCGCGCCGCCTTGATCGAGGGCTATGCAGACCCTGCGATCACGCCGCAGCTGGCCGATCTGTTCACTTTGGCGCGGGTCTGCGCCTCGGTCGGTTGGGCGGCGCCAAGGTTGCCGCCCGACGATCCGGTGCACAAAAGCCACCTTGCCCGCGCCGAGATGCTGGCGCGCAGGCTGCTTGGCTAAACCTTTATCGCCTGTGCGGCCTGTTCGCCGACGCCAAAAACCCGCTTGTAGCGCGCGATTTCATCGGCGGGGCCCATCGCCTTATTCGGATTGTCAGACAGTTTGACGGTGGGCCGCCCATTGGCCGAAACCGCTTTGCACACAAGGCTAAAGGGTGCCAGCGAGCTGCCATCGGTCAACCCGCCGAAATCATTGGTCAGCATGGTGCCCCAGCCAAAAGACGCCTTCACCCGGCCCGCAAATTGGCGGTGCAGCTCGCTGATCTTATCAACGTCCAGCCCATCCGAGAAAATCACCAGCTTTTCGCGCGGGTCTTCGCCGCGGTCTTGCCACCAGCGGATGGCTGCTTCGGCGCAGGTTGCAGGGTCGCCGCTGTCAACCCGAATGCCGGTCCAAGCGGCCAGCCAATCGGGCGCGCGCTGCAAAAAGCCTGCGGTGCCATAGGTATCGGGCAGGATGATGCGCAGATTGCCGTCGTGTTCGTCCTGCCAATCGGCCAGCACCTGATAGGGGGCTTGGGCCAAATCGGCGTCAGACTCTGCCAAGGCACTGTAAACCATCGGCAATTCATGCGCATTGGTGCCAATCGCCTCCAGCTCGCGCCGCATCGCGATCAGGCAGTTCGAGGTGCCGATGAACTTATCCTCCAGCCCCTCTTGCATCGCCTGCACCGCCCAATCTTGCCACAGAAACGAATGCCGCCGCCGGGTGCCGAAATCGGCGATCCGCAGCCCATCGATGGCGCGCAACTGCGTCACCTTTTCCCACAACCGCGTCATCGCGCGGGCGTAAAGCACCTGCAACTCGAAGCGGCCCTGCTGTTCCAAGACCGCGCGGCCGCGCATTTCCATCAGCACGGCCAGTGCGGGAATTTCCCACAGCATGACCTCGTGCCATGCGCCCTCGAAGGTCAGCTCGTATTGGCCATCGCGCTTTTCCAGATGATAGTCGGGCAGGCGCATGTTTTCGAACCACTGCATGAAATCCGAGCGGAACATCTGCCGTTTGCCGTAAAACATATTGCCGCGCAGCCATGTGCTTTCGCCGCGTGTCAGCCGCAGCGACCGCACATGATCCAATTGTTCGCGCAATTCGCCTTCGTCAATCAGCTCGGCCAGACGGATCGTCTTGGTGCGATTGATCAGGCTAAAGGTGACGTTGGTGTCTGGTTTGTTGCGAAAAATAGACTGACACATCAACAGCTTATAGAAATCCGTGTCGATCAGAGAGCGGACGATCGGGTCGATCTTCCACTTGTGGTTCCAGACGCGCGTTGCGATGTCGACCATTTTGATGCTCCCTTTGCAGCCTCTCTACGGCATTCTAAGGGTAAAGGTCAAAACCATCTCGACGTTGCTGAGTTTGCTGAAGCAGGCTGTAAAGGTCGGCGCGCGCAAAGGGTTTGGTCATAACGCCGTCCATGCCAGCCTCAAGGCACAGCCGCGCCTCCTCGGCGGCGGCATAGGCGGTCAGCGCGACGATCGGACAGCGCGGCAAATCAGCCTCTGTCTCATAGGCGCGGATGGCGCGGGTGGCGATATCCCCCGTCATTTCGGGCATCGAGATGTCCATCAACACCAGATCTGGTGGCGAATCCCGATAGGCCGCAACCGCCAGCTTCCCATTGACCGCCTCGGTAATCGTGCTGACGCTGCGTTCCAGAAGTTTGCGGGTGATCAGCATATTGGTGTGATTGTCCTCGGCCACCAACACATGCAGCGTGGTTTGCGGCGGCGCCTGTTGGGCCAGCACCTGACGCGACATAGGCCGATCTGCGCGCGGCAAATTCAGCGTCAAGGTGAACACCGATCCTTGGCCCAGAGTCGAGGTCACCGTGATATCACCACCCATCTGATTGGCCAGAATCCGCGAGATTGTCAGACCCAGACCCGTGCCGCCAAAGCGTTTGGTGATCGAGATTTCGGCTTGGGTAAAGCTTTCAAAAATCTGCTGTAATCTTTCGGCTGGAATCCCGATACCGGTATCTGCAACCTCGAGGGCGATCTGGTCCAGATCTCCGTTTTGGCGAGACTCGACTCGCAGATGAACCCCACCCGTTGCGGTAAATTTCAGGGCATTTCCAAGCAAATTTAGTAAAATTTGTCGCAGTCGCCCGGCATCTCCCAGCGATTGGCGCAGATTAGGCGCAAGCTTGGCCGAAAGGGTTAGCCCCTTTTTGCTGGCGGTTGGTTGCAGCAGATCCACCACCCCCGCGACACAAGCATTGACCGAAAACGGTTCACAAAGCAGATCAAGCTTGCCCGCCTGCAATTTCGACAAGTCCAGCACATCGTTGATAATCTCTAATAAGGCATGACCCGAATCGATTAACGTGGTGACATAGTGGCGTTGCTGTTCGGTCATGTCAGTCTCGGCCAAAAGGTCTGCCATGCCAATGACGCCATTCATCGGCGTGCGGATTTCATGGCTGATGGCGGCCAGAAACTGTGATTTCGCCAGCGCCGCAGCCTCGGCTGCAAGCCGCGCCTGCCCCAATACGATCGCTTGCGCCTTGGCCTCGGTGATATCGCGTTCAACCGTGATGAAAACCTCTGGCGTGCCGCTGCCTCCGGGTACGGGGCTAAGCGAAACCTCCATCCAGATCAGGCGGCCGTCGCGGGTTTTGTTTTGCAATTCAACCCGAACCGGAACCGCCTCGCGGTGGCCGCGGTCTAGTTCGGCAAGCGCTTCTGGGCTGGTGCCCTCAGTGTACAAAATCTCGCTTGGCAGATGGCCAACCGCCTCGTCAAAGCGAAAGCCGGTTATACGGGTGAAAGCGTCATTCACCCATTCGATACGCCCATCTGGCGCAGTAAAGATGACGGAGTCATTGGCATATTTTGCAACCATCGCCAGCCGTTCTGCGATTTTTGCCTGCTCTTTTTCGCGCAGATGTGCCTCTTGCAGGGCTTGGTTTTTCTCAAGAATGGCCAACTCAAAGCGGCTGCGTTCGGCCTGACGTCTTTCGGTTGATTGAATGAAAAGCGTGGTCGCATAGGACAGAATTGCCGCCGTGATCACAAAAAACAGCTCATCTCGCAGCCCCTGCGTGCTGCGCTCTAACCCCTCACTGATCAGCAGGAGCAGACCTGTGCCCGCATAGATGGCCAGTCGAACAAAGGAGCCCAATTTGAAATAACTGAGAACCAAACCGGTGTTAAGCGCCGCCGACATCAGAAAACACAGTGCAAAAAAGCGGCCCGAGGCTTCTGGCACCGCGTTCCAACAAATCGCAACGCAGGCCGCCAGCGTTAGCCCCTGCACCCCGCCGGTAAGTGCCACCAGCCAGCGGATGCGCTGCGGAATGGGGCCCTGCACATAGCGTGTGGCAACCGCTTTTAGCACAAGCGTTTCAAAGCTTTCGCCCGCCAGCGCGATAACGGCGGTGATGGCGCCGATTTGGCCTGACACCAACAGCGCCAGCGTCGCCGAGCCAATCAGCGTCATGGTTTGACGCATCCAAAAGCTGCGCACCCGCCCGCGCACAAACCGCAAGAACAGGCCATCCGGGCTGTTCCGGGCTAAAAACCGTTGAATATCCAAAACTGGTCGCTTTTCTAAGGCTCGGGTTGTCACCTAAGCCTCAGCCTAGCGGCTATTTATTAACCACTGGTAAGTTTGCTGCCAAAGCTTACTCGATCCAGTTTACCCCAGCCTCAAGACAGGCCTGCTTGCGCGCGGCCAAAGATCCATTCAGGTCAATCGCGCGGCAGGCGCTGGCCAGAACTGTGACGTCAAAGCCCAAGGCCGCGGCATCCAGCGCGGAATAGGCAACGCAAAAATCGGTGGCAAGACCAACCAGCGTCAGCTTGGCGATGCCGCGCGCACGCAGATAACCTTCCAGTCCGGTCGGGGTTTTATGGTCATTTTCAAAAAACGCCGAATAGCTGTCGATCCCGCTGCGAAAGCCTTTGCGCAGGGTCAGCTGCGCGGGGTCAGTTTGCAGATCGGGGTGAAAGGCCGCGCCCGCGCTGCCCTGCACGCAGTGGCGCGGCCAAAGCACTTGTGGGCCATAGGGCATCTCGATCAGGCCAAAGGCCGCAGCCCCCGCATGCATATCGGCAAAAGAGCTGTGATCGGCCGGATGCCAGTCTTGCGTCAGCACCACGCAGGCAAAATCGGCCATCAGCGCGTTGATCTGCGGGATGATCGCATCGCCCTCGGCCACGGCCAAAGCGCCATTGGGGCAGAAATCGTTCTGAACGTCGATCACGATCAGGGCTTCATCGGCTGCGCGCATGGCGATCTCCTTTAATCTTACACAGATATTGCGTAAGGGTCGCACTGCAGCGGGTCAACGGAAAGTGCAAGCATGAGCAAGGCTTTGGTCTTTGGGGCCTCGGGGCAGATGGCGCGGGCCTTGGTGCCTTTGCTGGCCGAACGCGGCTGGCAGGTGGATGCGGTCACCCGTGCGGGGCGCGATTTGCCGGATGCGCTGGCACCCCTTGCCCGCGCGGTGCCGATGGCGGCTTCGCGCGCGGCCACCATTCAGGCCAGTGGCGGCTATGACGCGGTGTTTGACCCGATGGCGATGGATGCCAGCGAGGCCGCAGATCTGCTGCAAGCCGCCAGCGATGTCGGGCAGTTTTGCGTGATCTCGACCGCTTCGGTCTATGCAGATGCGCAGGGCCGCAGCTTTGAATCCTCGGGCGAGACCGGATTTCCGCGTTTTCCGCGGCTGATCACTGAAGCGCAGATGACGGTGGCGGCAGGCGATGGCTATTCCTCGGGCAAGGTCGCGATGGAGCTGGCGATGCTGCAAAGCAAAACCACGATCCTGCGGGCGGGGGCGATTTATGGCATCGGCGCGCGCCACCCGCGCGAGTGGTGGTTTGTCAAACGCGCCTTGGATGGCCGCGCCCGCGTGCCCTTGGTCGATCAGGGCCGCAATGTGTTTCACACCAGCTCGGCTGCGGGCATCGCCTCGCTGGCGGCGTTTTGCTTTGAAGGCGGGCATTGCGGGCTGTTCAATGTGGCAGACCCGCAACCGCTGACCGTGGCGCAGATCGGCCATGCGGTGTTCGAGGCGATGGGCCACCAAGCCGACCTGATTTCGGCAGATGATCTGCCCGAGGCCGAGTGGCAGGTCGGCTACACCCCGTTCAGCTGCGAAAACCCGGTGCGGCTGTCTACCGCGCGGGCAAGGGGCTTGGGGTGGGACGGCGGGCCAAGCTATGAAAGCCTGATGCCCGACTATACCGCTTGGCTTGCCAGCCGGTCGGCAACTTGGGAAATTGATTTCCCCGCCTTTGCGGCCTATGGCTATGACGCCTTCGACTATGCCGCCGAAGATGCCGCCTTTCTTCCGTAACTTGCCCCAAGCGCTGCTGCGCAGTAAAGATATGCCATGATCATCGTTGCCGCCCTTTATCACTTTACCCGCTTTGACGACCCCGACGCGCTGCGCCCGCCGTTGATGGCGCTTTGCGCGCAGCATGGCGTCAAGGGCTCGCTTTTGATGGCGCAAGAAGGGGTGAATGGCACCATCGCGGGCAGCCGCGACGGCGTTGACGCGGTGCTTTTGCACCTGCGCAGCCTGCCAGGCTGTGCGGCGCTAGAGCATAAGGAATCCTTTGCCGAAACGCCGCCCTTTAGCCGCATGAAGGTCAAGCTTAAGCGCGAGATCGTCACCATGGGCCAGCCCAATGTTGACCCAATCGCGCGCGTGGGGTCCTATGTTGCGCCCAGCGATTGGAACGATCTGATCAATCAGCCCGATGTGGTCTTGATCGACACCCGCAACGATTACGAGGTGGGCATCGGCACCTTTGAAGGCGCGGTTGATCCCGACATCCGAACCTTTCGCGAGTTTCCCAAATGGTGGGAAGACAACCGCGAGGCCTTTCGCGGCAAGCGGGTGGCGATGTTTTGCACCGGCGGCATTCGCTGCGAAAAATCCACCAACTTTTTGTTGGGGCAGGGGGTGAACGAGGTTTACCACCTGAAGGGCGGCATTCTGAAATATCTGGAAGAGGTGCCGGCCGAGGCGTCAAAATGGCAGGGCGAATGCTATGTCTTTGATGGCCGTGTTTCGGTGGGCCACGGGCTGGTGCCGGGCGATTACGACAGCTGCCACGCCTGCCGCAGGCCAATCTCGGCGGCGGATAAGCAGCATCCGTCTTACGAGCGCGGCGCCTGCTGTCCGCACTGCGTTGGCGAATATTCGCAATCGGACCGTGACCGCTTTCGCGAGCGTCAGCGGCAGTTGGATCTGGCACGGGCGCGCGGCGAAAAGCGGTTTGCAGACGAAGACGGCGGCAGAGTTTAGCGCCAATCCGCTTGCGTTGCGCGCGAAACCATGGCCCCTTGGGCGGCAATAAGGCTGGAAGCTGCACTGTGATGAAACCGGATTGGATCGCTGTTGATTGGGGCACCTCGAACCTGCGGGCTTGGGCGATGGGGCCTGATGGCGTGCAGGCCGAGGCCAGCGCTGCGCTGGGCATGGGCCAGCTTGCCCCTGCCGATTTTGAACCTGCGCTGCTGGGCCTGATTGCGCCTTGGTTGGGCGCGGGGTCGATGCCGGTGATTGCCTGCGGCATGGTCGGCGCGCGGCAAGGCTGGCTAGAGGCGCCCTATCGCGCGGTGCCCTGCGCGCCGGTGGCCGCGGGGCAGTTGATCGCGGTGCCAACCCAAGACCCGCGTCTGCGTGTGCGTCTGGTTTCGGGGCTTAAGCAAACCGCGCCTGCCGATGTGATGCGCGGCGAAGAAACCCAGATTGCCGGGGCGCTAACCCTGCTGCGCGATTTTGACGGCATCCTGTGCCTGCCTGGCACCCATAGCAAATGGGTGCATGTCTCGGCTGGCGAAGTGGTGAGTTTTCAAAGCTTTATGACCGGCGAGATCTTTGCGCTGCTGCGGCAACACTCGGTTCTGCGCCACGGTATCGCCGAGGGCTGGGACGATGCCGCCTTTGACGCGGCGCTGTCACAAGCGCTGTCGCGGCCCGAAAAGATTGCCGCGCGGCTGTTCAGCCTGCGCGCCGAAGCTTTGCTGGAAAACCTGTCGCCAGAGCTTGCCTTTGCGCGGCTGTCTGGCCTGTTGATCGGCATCGAACTTGCGGCGGCGAAACCCTATTGGCTGGGCCAGCGGGTGGTGCTGATCGGCGCGCCCCAGCTTTGCAGCCCCTATGCCCGCGCGCTGGCCGCCCAAGGCTTGCAGCCTGAAACCCTTGACGCCACCGCTTGCACCCTCTCTGGCCTCGCGCTTGCGCGCGGTCTTTTGTAAAGGTCTGATCCATGTCCCGCCCTTTGATTGCCATTCTTCGCGGTATCACCACAGCCGAAGCCCTGCCGATTTGCGAGGCCCTGATTGATGCGGGCATCGACCGCATCGAGGTGCCGCTGAACTCGCCCGAACCTTTGGTGACGATTGCCGCCATGGCGCAGGCCTTTGGCGGCCACGCGCTGATCGGGGCGGGCACGGTGCTGACGCTGCAAAACGTCGCTGATGTCGCCACTGCCGGCGGCAAGCTGATCGTCTCGCCCAATTGCGACCCCGCGGTTATTGCCGCCACCAAGGCCGCGGGCCTGCAAAGCTGGCCGGGGGTGATGACGCCAACCGAATGTTTCGCGGCCCTGCAAGCGGGCGCGGATGGGCTGAAAATTTTTCCCGCCACGCTGATCGGCCCCGAGGGCGTCAAGGCGATCCGCGCCGTGCTGCCAAAAACCTGCGAGGTTTTTGCCGTCGGCGGTGCCGGGGCCAGCAACTTTGCCGAATGGATCAAGGCAGGCGCCACCGGCTTTGGCATTGGCACCGCGCTTTACACCCCCGGCCTGAGTGCAGCCGAGGTTGCCGCCCGCGCCCGCACAATCGTCGCAGCCTATGATGCAGCGCTATGATCTTTGATGCCCGCCCCTGTGATCTGGGCGAAGGCCCTTTGTGGCATCCCCTGCGCAAGCAGTTGTTTTGGTTTGATATTCTGAACCGCAAGCTGCTGTCGGTTGATGCAAACGGCCCGCGTGACTGGGGCTTTGCCCAGATGGTTTCGGCCGCAGGCTGGATCGACCATGACCGCTTGCTGATCGCGGGCGAAGACGGGCTGTCGCTGTTTGATATCGAAACCGGCGTGCTGACACCCTATCGCGCGGTCGAGGCTGACCGCCCAGACACAAGGTCAAACGATGGTCGCGCCGATCCTTTGGGTGGGTTTTGGTTTGGCACCATGGGCAAGCAAGCCCAGCCGGGGCAGGGCGCGATCTACCGCTATTATCGCGGCGAGGTCCGCCAGATTTATGCCGATCTGACGATTCCAAATGCGATCTGCTTTCCACCGCAGGGCGATTTTGCGCATTTCTGCGATACGGTGACCTCTTGTGTGATGAAGGTCGCGCTGGATGCCAATGGCTGGCCCAGTGCCGCGCCAAAGGTGTTTTTGGATCTTCGCGCCGAGGGGCTGCATCCGGACGGCGCGGTTGTCGATGCGGCGGGGGTATTGTGGCTGGCGCAATGGGGCGCGGGGCGGGTGGCGGCCTATGGCCCCGATGGCCGCTTTTTGCGCGCGGTTGCGATCGGCGCGCCGCACAGCTCTTGCCCCGCTTTTGCAGGCGAGCGGTTGTTTTGCACCACCGCGCGCCAAGGCATGTCGCCAGATCAGCTTGCCGCGCATCCCGACGCGGGCAAAGTTTTTTGCAGTGATAGCATAACTTTAGGTCAAACCGAACATCAGGTCATATTATGAAACGAAGCCTTGGCGTCTGCTATTACCCCGAACATTGGCCCGAAGCACAATGGGCCGAAGATGCCGCGCGGATGGCGGCACTTGGGCTGACTTGGGTGCGGATCGGTGAATTTGCCTGGGGGCTGATGGAGCCTGTCGAGGCAAGCTATGATTGGGGCTGGCTGGACCGCGCGATTGAAACGCTGGGGGCTGCGGGGCTGAAGGTTGTGCTGGGCACGCCGACCGCGACGCCGCCGCGTTGGATGCTGAACAAATATCCCGATATGATCGCGCTGGACCGTGACGGCAAGCCGCGCGGCTTTGGCTCGCGCCGGCACTATTGCTTTAGCCACCGCCCCTATCGTGCTGAATGCGCGCGCATCGTCACCGCGATGGCGGAACGCTATGGCAAGAACCGCCATGTTGCGGCGTGGCAGACCGATAACGAATATGCCTGCCATGACACGGTGCTGTCGTATTCGCAGGCGGCCACGCAGGCCTTTCGCGACTGGTGCGCGCAGAAATATCAATCGCCTCAGGCGCTTAATCGTGCTTGGGGCAATGTGTTCTGGTCGATGGATTATGCCAGCTTTGACGAGATTGCGCTGCCAAACCTGACCGTGACCGAAGCAAACCCCGCGCATGTCATGGCGCATCGCCGCTTTGCCAGCGATGAGGTCGTAAGCTTTAACCGCTTGCAGGTCGAGATTTTGCGCAAACATAGCACGGCGCCGATCAGCCATAACTACATGGGCCAGATCACCGATTTCGATCATTTTGATGTGGGCGCCGATCTGGATATTGCCGCTTGGGATGCCTATCCGCTGGGGTTTTTGTCCGACAGGCTGGCCGCGACGCCCGCGCATAAGCACCGCTTTGTGCGCCAAGGCGATCCTGATTTTCAGGCCTTTCACCACGACCTTTATCGCGCCGTTGGCCGTGGCCGCTGGTGGGTGATGGAGCAGCAGCCGGGCCCCGTGAACTGGGCGCCGTGGAACCCCGACCCCTTGCCCGGCATGGCGCGGCTTTGGGCTTGGGAGGCCTTTGCCCATGGTGCCGAGGCGGTGTGCTATTTCCGCTGGCGTCAAGCGCCCTTTGCGCAAGAACAGATGCACGCGGGCATGTTGCGCCCCGATTCCGTCGCCGCCCCCGCCTATCACGAGGCCGGGCAGGTCGCCCAAGAACTGGCGCAGATGCCCGACGTTGGCACCGCCCGCGCCCAAGTGGGGCTGGTGTTTGACTATGCCTCGGCCTGGGCTTGGGAGACGCAGCCGCAGGGCCGCGATTACAGCTATTTCCGCCAAGTGTTTGAAACCTATCGGGGTTTGCGCAGGCTGGGGTTGAATGTTGATATTTTGCCGCCCGATACCGCCGATCTGTCGGCCTATCCGATTGTGCTGGCTCCGGGGGTCGCGACGATGTCGCAACCCTTGCTTGCGGCTTTGGCGGTGCATCAGGGCCAAAGCCTGATCGGCCCGCGCAGCAATTCCAAGACCGCAGATTTCGCGATTCCTTTGCCGCTGCCGCCCAATCTGCCGAATCTGAAGGCGACCGTGGCGCGGGTGGAAAGCCTGCCGCCGGATGTGCCGGTGCCGTTAACCCTTGGCGGCAATTTCCTGCATTGGCGCGAAAAGATCGAGACCTCGGCGCAGGTACTGGAAACCACAACCGATGGCTGGCCGGCGCTGATTGCGGCGCGGGGATTGCAGTATTTGGCCGGTTGGCCGGATGAGGCCGCGCTGTCGCGGATCTTGCAGCAGCTGTGTCATAAGGCGGGCATCGAAACCGATCCTCTGCCCGAGGGGCTGCGCCGCCGCGATACCGAAACGCATCAGTTCTTGTTCAATTACAATGCGGTAGAGGTCGAGTGGGGCGGCAAGATCATTCCTGCCGCCGGCGTTCTTTGGCAAAAGCTACCCTAAGACAGCGCTGCTTGCGCCGGTGAAGAAACCATAGGCATTCGGGCCAAGCTGGAGCTTGCCGTCCGAATGCACCACCCCCGCTGCGGGGCCAATGGCTGCGCCCAACCCCAAAGCGTTGATCTCCAGCGCAGTGGGCGAAAGGTTAAAGACGCAAAGCAGATCTTCGCCGCGCGCAAAGGCCAAGATCGGTTCGGGCAGATCAAAAAACCGCGTCGCGCCAAGGCGTAGCGCTTCGGTTTGCCGCCGAAACGCCAGCATCGCGCGATAGCTTTCCAGCACTGAGCCCGCAACGCCCGCCTGCGCCGCGACATTGCGCGCAAGCTGTGGCGCTTTCACCGGCAGCCAAGGCGTGCCGCTGGTAAATCCGCCCTGCGCCGAGCCGTCCCAAACCATCGGCGTGCGGGTGTTGTCGCGGCCGATGGGTTCGGGCCAAAAGGTGATGCCCTGCGGATCGGTCAGCTCGTCCAGCGTCAAAACGGTGTCGGTCTGGCCCAATTCCTCGCCCTGCCAAAGGCAGATCGAGCCTTGGAACGACAGCAGCAAGGCCCCGGCTTGGGCTGCCAAAGCGTCTTGGCTGATACCATATTTCGTCCAACGCGAGGTTTGCCGCACCACATCATGGTTTGAAAACGCCCACATCGGCCAGCCATTCGGCGCGCCGGTGAAGAACTCTTCGATCTTGCGGCGGAACAGCCCTGCCGAATAGTCGCTGCCAAACATCTCGAAGGAATAGCACTGATGCAGCCGCCCCGGCGCGGTATATTGCCCCATGATCTGAATGCCGTGATGCGATTCCCCGACCTCGCCCACCGAGGTGCGATCGTCATAGCTGTCAAGCACGGCGCGGATGCGTTCCAGCCACAGCAGGTTCTCGGGTTGGTTCTTGGAAAACAGGTGATACTGCATTTCGTAGGGGTTGCCGGGGGCTTCGGATTTGTTGCGGAAATCGGCGGGATCGTCACGCAGCATGCCGTCTTTGTAGAAAAAGTTCACGGTATCAAAGCGAAAGCCATCGACGCCGCGATCCAACCAAAACCGCAGCACGCTTTCCATATAGTCAAGCACCGCCGGATTGCGAAAGTTGAACTCGGGCTGCTGGGCTAAAAAGCTGTGCATGTAATATTGCTTGCGCCGCGCATCCCATTGCCAAGCCGGGCCGCCAAAGATCGACAGCCAGTTGTTGGGCGGCGTGCCGTCATGGCGCGGATCGGCCCAGATATACCAATCGGCCTTGTCGTTGCTGCGATCTTTGCGGCTTTGTTCAAAGAAGGGGTGCTTGTCGGACGAATGGTTCATCACCTGATCAATGATCACCTTCAGCCCCAAGCCATGCGCGCGGGCGATCAGCGCGTCGAAATCGGCCAAAGTGCCAAAGACCGGATCGACATCGGTGTAATCGGCAACATCATAGCCCATATCCAACATCGGCGAGGTAAAGAACGGCGAAAGCCAAATCGCATCGCAGCCCAAGGCCGCGATATGGTCAAGCCTGCGGGTGATGCCCGCCAAATCGCCGACGCCATCGCCGTTGTCATCCTGAAACGAGCGGGGATAAATCTGATAGGTCACCGACCCGCGCCACCATTCTGTCATCGCCTGCTCCCTAGCTGTTTTCGCGAATTTAAAGCGCTTTGGGCGCGCTGCAAAGGGGCTTCGTTTGTAACAGACACAATTTAGCGCTTTGTGCGGGTCAAGGCTTCCGCTAACCCTGTCGCGTTGCAGGAGCTTGCCATGACATCCACCCAAAAAGTCGCGATTTTCACCCCGGTTTTGATCGCCGGCTGTGTGATCTTGATGTTCAACTTTGCCATTCGTGCAAGCTTTGGCGTGTTTCAGATCCCGATTGCGACCGAGTTTAACTGGGCCCGCTCGGATTTCTCGCTTGCGATTGCCATTCAGAACCTTGCTTGGGGCTTTGGCCAGCCGATTTTTGGCGCGATTGCCGAGCGGATGGGGGACCGCCGCGCGATTGTTGCGGGGGCGTTTTTGTATGCCTCTGGTCTGGCGCTGACGGCCTTTGCCCATACGCCGGCGCAGATGCAGCTGTTGGAAATCTTGGTTGGCTTTGGCATCGCGGGCACCGGCTTTGGGGTTATTCTGGCCATCGTCGGGCGTGCGGCCAGTGCCGAGAACCGCAGCCTTGCGCTGGGCATTGCCACGGCGGCGGGCTCTGCGGGCCAAGTGTTCGGCGCGCCTGTGGCCGAGGGGCTGCTGGCGGTTTACCCGTGGCAAACCACCTTTTTGATCTTTGCGGTGGTGATTATTGCCGCCCTTGCCGCCCTGCCGTTTCTGCGCAGCCCAAGCGTGGCCAGCAAGCAAGAGCTTGAGGAATCGCTGGGCACCGTGCTGAAGCGCGCCTTTAAAGACCCGTCTTACACGATGATTTTTCTGGGCTTTTTCTCTTGCGGCTATCAGCTTGCGTTTCTGACCGCGCATTTTCCTGCCTTTGTGACGGAAAAATGCGGCCCGATTTCGGCCAATGGCTTGCTTGCGGGGATTGGCATCACCTCGACCTCGGCGCTGGGGGCGATTGCGATTTCGGTGATTGGTTTGGCCAATATCGGCGGCAGCATTTACGCGGGCTGGCTGGGCAAGCGCTATTCCAAGAAATACCTGCTGGCGGGGATTTACGCTGCGCGCACGGTGATTGCCGCCACCTTTATTCTGCTGCCGATGACGCCCTTTACCGTGCTGGCGTTTTCGCTGAGCATGGGGGCTTTGTGGCTGGCGACGGTGCCGCTGACCTCGGGTCTGGTCGCGCATATCTACGGGCTGCGCTATATGGGCACGCTTTACGGCTTTGTGTTTCTAAGCCACCAGATCGGCAGCTTTTTCGGGGTTTGGCTGGGGGGTAAGCTTTATGATCTGACCGGCGGCTATACCACGGTCTGGTGGATCGGCGTTGGCGTTGGTGCGTTTTCGGCGCTGGTGCATCTGCCGATCCGCGAAAAGCCGTTGATGGGGCAAGCCGCATGAAGGCCGGATTGATTGCCCTGATCGCAGGCTATGTCTTAAGCCAATTCTACCGCGCCTTTTTGGCGGTGCTCAGCCCGGTTTTGGCCAGCGATCTGGGGGCGACGCCCGAGATTTTGGCGACGGCTTCGGGCTATTGGTTTTTGGCCTTTGCGCTGATGCAGCTGCCGGTGGGGGCCGCGCTGGACCGGATTGGGCCAAGGCTTACCACCTCGGGCCTTTTGGCAGTGGGGGCGGTGGGGGCGGCGATTTTTGCCTCGGCCACCGGGCCCAATGCGATTGTCTATGCGATGGTGCTGATCGGGGCGGGCTGTGCGCCAGTGCTGATGGCGGCCTATTTCCTGTTTGCGCGGCTTTACCCGCCAAGCGCTTTTGGCACTTTGGCGGGGATGGTGATTGGCATCGGCTCGCTGGGCAATATCGCGGCCTCGTTGCCTTTGTCGGCGGCGGTCGATCTGTTGGGCTGGCGCGGCACGATCTGGGTCTTGGCGGCGCTGACCCTGCTGACCGCCCTTGCCGTGCTGATTTTTGTGCGCGACCCCGCGCGCAGCCAAACCGGGCACAAAGGTTCGGTGTTTGATCTGTTGCGGACGCCAGCACTTTGGCCGATTTTTCTGATGATGGCGGCTTGCTATGCGCCGGCTGCGGGTCTGCGCGGGCTTTGGGCGGGGCCCTATCTGAGCGATGTCTTCGACGCAGATCGCGCAGAGATTGGGCGGGTGACTTTGGTGATGGGCTTGGCGATGGTTGCGGGCAATTTCGCCTATGGCCCGCTTGAGCGGATCTTTGGCACCCGTAAGGGGCTGATTTTTGGTGGAAATGCCATTGTCTTGGCCTGTTTGCTGACCATTGCCGCCTTTCCTGAAACCCAGCCTTTGCTGCTTTTGCCCGCGATTGGGCTGTTTGGCGCCTCGTTTCCGATGGTCATGGCGCATGGGCGGGCGTTTTTACCGGCGCATCTGACCGGGCGGGGCGTGACGCTGATTAACCTGTTTGGCATCGGCACCACGGGGGTGATGCAATATGCGACCGGGCATCTGCACGCCGCCCTGACCCCTGCGCCGCCGAATGTGCCCTATATCGGCATCATGCTGGCCTATGCGGGCCTTGTTGCTTTGGGTCTGACCGCCTATCTGTGGTCAAAGGATCGCACCGACTGATTGCGGGCGGTGGCGCGCCGAATCCGCTTTCCACGGGCTGCGCCTTGCGCTAACAGCGCCTCGTCTTTGATGGTCAAAGACAATTATAGGAGAACCCCGATGGGCTATAAGGTCGTCGTCGCGGGTGCCACGGGTAACGTGGGCCGCGAAATGCTGAATATCCTCGCCGAGCGCGAGTTCCCAGTTGATGAAATCGTCGCTTTGGCGTCACGAAAATCGCTGGGCACTGAGATCAGCTTTGGCGATAAGACCTTGAAGACCAAGGATCTTGACACCTTTGATTTCACCGGCTGGGACATTGCTTTGTTCGCCGTGGGGTCGGATGCCACCAAGATTTACGCCCCCAAGGCTGCGGCTGCGGGCTGCGTTGTCATCGATAACTCGTCGCTTTACCGCTATGACGCCGATGTGCCTTTGATCGTGCCAGAGGTGAATGCCGATGCGATCTACGGCTATACCAAGAAAATGATCATCGCCAACCCCAACTGCTCGACCGCGCAGATGGTTGTGGCGCTGAAGCCGCTGCATGACCGCGCCCGCATCAAGCGCGTTGTCGTCTCGACCTATCAGTCGGTTTCGGGCGCTGGCAAAGAGGGGATCGACGAGCTTTGGGATCAGACCAAGTCGATCTACAACCCGACCGACAGCAAGCCACCGGTCAAGTTCACCAAGCAAATCGCCTTCAACGTGATTCCGCATATCGATGTGTTCTTGGACGATGGTTCGACCAAAGAAGAATGGAAGATGGTCGCCGAGACCAAAAAGATCTTGGACAAGTCGATCAAGATCACTGCGACCTGCGTGCGGGTTCCGGTGTTTGTCGGCCATTCGGAATCGATCAATATCGAGTTTGAAGAGTTCCTTGATGAACACGAGGCCCGCGACATTCTGCGCGAAGCCCCCGGCATCATGGTGATCGATAAGCGCGAAAACGGCGGCTACATCACGCCGATCGAATGCGTTGGCGATTATGCCACCTATATCAGCCGCATCCGTCAGGACAGCACGATTGATAACGGCATCAACCTGTGGTGCGTCTCGGACAACCTGCGCAAGGGCGCTGCGCTGAACGCGGTGCAAATCGCCGAAGTGCTGGGCCAGCGCTGCCTGAAAAAAGGCTGAACTGTCAAAAACCCCGCCTGAGCCGGCGGGGTTTTTTCTTAGCGGCAGGCCGCGGTGACCGCTTGTAGAAACCCCGCAAACAGCTTTTGCATCGCGGGTTTTTTATAGGGGAAGACGGTTTCGTCATCCATGTCGTGCACGATCATCGCTACATCCACCTCGAAAATCAAAAGCCTGCCATCGGGCAGTTCGGCGCAATCAATGCCGAAATAATCAAGGCCAAAGATCCGGTGCAGCGCAGCAAAGGCCTCTGCGTGGCGCTGGGCAAAGTCTTGGTCGAAATGCGCCATCCAATCGGCCTCTGCCGATCGGCGGTCTGGATTTGCCGCCATATCGGCGTTCAGGTAATGCACCATCCAGTTTTGCGACCGCGCCAGATGGCTTGCAAAAGGTTTGCCGCAAACCTGTACCACGCGCGCCTTGCTGTAAAATCCATCCGCACCGCGATAATCGACAAAGGGGGCGAGATAGACTTCGGCATCGTCAGAGTGGCGTAGCCACGCCGCCAAAGCGCTAAGGGTGTCGATCTTGCACAGACCTGCGCCTGCATGGCTGCCAATCGGGCGCAGCAGCAGTGGAAACTTCAAAGCCGCGCGGTCTTCGCCCATCACCTGCGCCACCAGATCACGCTGCGACATCCGCAGCGTTGGCGGTGCATAGATCGAAGCTTCTGCCGCCAGAACCGCGCTGACAGAATCGCGGCTTAGGCTGGCAATCACCTCGGTTGCGCTGTTGAAAATTGGGCCGCCCCAATTCTTTAACAGCTGGCCCAGTTTCTGCAAAATCATCGCGTTTTCGGGGCTTTCACCAATGGCGACAAAGGCCAGGTCATGAGGCGGAAGATCATGCAACGCAAAAAGATTGGCATCGACAAAGTGCAAGATCAGCACTGCATCTGACCCGCGCAGCAGAAAATCCAACGGCGTATTGGCCATGAAGTCGCCCGCAGTAACAAAGGCCAGAATCCGCGGCCCCAGACCGCTGCCATGCAGGATCTGAAAGCTGCGGCTGATCTGCAAAGCATGGGCCTGCATCACCGCCCCCTCGGCCGCCAGCGCACCGCCTTGCAGATGCAATACGGTCGAAAGATCAAGTAGCGCGCCCGCATCCACCACGGGGCCAGTGACCTGCGACACCAAATCGGCGGTCAGCTGCGTCAGGTTTTCGCCCGCATAGGCGCGATGCACAATCTCGGCATAACCCATCGAGGTGGGAATATTATCGCGCCACTGCGGCGGATCGGGGCAGAGGGCGGGCTGGGTCAGGCGCATCGCATTCCTTTGCAATTCCAGTCTGGCTTTTGCAAAGCTTTAGCGCTGATTCCTAAAGATTCCGTTCCCTGTGCCCCTTTTCCTTATGCCAAACCTTCGGCCCGCAGCACCTGTTTGATCGAGGTTGCGGCCTTGTCGATGATCTCGTCCAGCTCGGCCTGGGTGGCATTATAGGGCGGGGCAAGGATCACGATATCGCCGTTGCTGCCATCGACATTGCCGCCCACCGGATAGCAGATCAGCCCATTTGCCATCGCCTGCGCGCGCACCTTCATGAACAGCTTGCGCTCGGCGGGGAAAGGGGTCTTGGTGACAGGGTCGGCGACCAGTTCGGCGGCGATGAAATGGCCACGGCCGCGAATATCGCCCACCGCCTCGACCCCCGCCAAAGCGGTGGCCCAATCGGCCATCAGCTGCGGCCCCTGTGCCGTGACCCGCGCCAAAAGCCCTTCACGCGCGACGATCCGCTGCACGGCGACGCCTGCCGCACAGGCTGCGGTATGGCCGGTAAAGGTGTGTCCGGTGCCAAAGGCGCCATCGACGGCGCGAATGGCCTGCCACACCTTGGTGGTGCAAATCGCGGCCCCCAGCGGCATATAGCCCGCAGCCAGACCCTTGGCGACCGACATCAGATCGGGTTCAACGCCATCATGCGCCAGCGCCCGCCACGGGCCGGTGCGGCCCGCGCCACACATCACCTCGTCTGCAATCATCAAGACGCCGTGGCGGTCGCAGACCGCGCGCACCAGCGCCGCGTAGCCTTCTGGTGCAGGCACACAGCCCCCAGCGGCCCCGACCACGGGTTCAAAGATAAAGGCGGCAATCGTCTCGGCCCCCGCGGCAAGAATGGCGGCCTCAAGCTCGGCTGCGCCGCGTTCGGCCAATGTGCCTCGGCCTGCAATCGGGCGATAGTCATTGGCGGGCGAGAGTTTGATCGAGGGGATAAAGGCCCCCTCATAGGCGCGGGTGCGCTCTTCAAAGCCCGAAACCCCCAGCGCGCCCAGCGTGTTGCCATGCCAAGACCGCTGCCGCGAGATGAACCTGCGCCGCGATTTCTGCCCAATCGCGGTTTGATACTGCAAGGCGATCTTCAGACAGCTTTCCACTGCCTCTGAGCCTCCGGTGACATAGACCATCTCGCGCAGCGTGCCGCCACAATGGCTGCGGATGATCTCGGTCAATTCCTCTAGCGCATCGGTGGTGAAGTTATAGCGATAGCCATGCGCAATCGCGCCCATCTGCGCCATGACCGCCGCGTTGACCTCTTCATTGGCATGGCCCAGACAATAGACCGCTGGCCCGCCCGAGCCGTCAATATACTGCCGCCCCTCGGCATCCCAAAGATAGCTGCCCTTTGCGCGCACCACCTTGGGCAGGGCTGCGGTCGATTTCAAATTCGAAGGTGTCGGGCTGTTCATGTCGGTCTTCCTTTTCGCGGCAGCTTAGGCCGCGCGCTTCTTCGCCTGCAAGCCCGCAGATTGCTTGTCAAAGGCCCCAGGGCGCAACTAGGTTTGCGGTATAGTCAGGAGGCTTTTATGCACCGCATTGTGACGCTTGCGCTTTTACTGCCCTGCCCCGCTTTGGCCGATACCATCCTTGCCAAAAGCCAGATCACGGCTGTCACGCTTTACCCCCAAGGCGCGCAGGTGACGCGCGTGGTCAGCTTTAACGCTCCGGCGGGGACGCATGATCTTTTGATCACCGATCTGCCCGCGGGCACCGAGCCTAACCTGATCCGGCTGACCTCGCCCGATCTGGCGCTGGGGGCCTTTGCGCTGCGAACCGACCGTCTGCCGCCGCGATCAGATGCAAAGACGCCAGCGCTTTTGGCCGCCACAGCCGATGTGACGGCGGCAAAGGCAGCGCTGCGCGACGCGCAAGCCGCCGTTGCCGCCATCGACGCCCGTGTCGAGGCCGCGCAAGCACAGCTGGCCTTTCTTGCAGCCCTGCGGCCCGAAGGCGCTGCGCTGACGGTCGAAAGCCTGACCGCGCTGACGCAGAGTGTGGGCGCGCAGACCCTTGCCGCGCGGCAAGCGGCCCTTGCCGCCGCCGCCGATCTGCCGCCCGCACAAACCGCAGCAGAGGCCGCGCAACAGCTGCTAGACGCCGCAATCGCAGCCCGTGCAGCGCTGTCACAGCGTGACAGCGATTACACCGCGCTTTCGGTCGCCATCGACGCGCCTGCGGCGGGCGAGGCGCATCTGACCGTCAGCCATTTCATCCAAAACGCCACTTGGTCGCCGGTCTATGACATGACGCTGGACCGCAAAGCGGCAAGCCTGCGAATAGATCGCGGCGTATTGGTCAGCCAATATTCCGGCGAAGATTGGGCGGGCGTTGATCTGACCCTGTCCACCGCGCAGCCCTCGGCGCAGTCGGACCCCTCGACGCTTTGGCCCGATTTGCGACAGGTGTTTGATCCTGCAACCGACGCGCCGCCGGTTTATGCGACCCGCAGCGAAGCCATGGTTGCCGATGCCGCCCCGATGGCAAAGCAGGTTGGCATGACGCTGACCGCTGTGCCGATGCTTCAGGGCGAAACCGTGGTCTATCATTACCCCAGCGCGGTTGCAGTGGCCTCGGGCGTTGAAAACCTGCGCCTTGCCTTGGACAGCCTGACGATGACGCCTGACATCGAGGCGCGCGCCGTGCCGTCGCGCGACCGCAGCGCGTTTTTGCTGGCGACATTGACCAACGACAGCCCCGAGATATTGCTGCCCGGCACAGCCTCGCTTTATCGCGACAGCGCGCTGGTGGGGTCGGTGCAATTTGCCGGTCTGGCCGCGGGGGCCAAGGCCGAGATCGGCTTTGGCGCGATTGAAGGGCTGCGGCTGAAACGCTCGATGCCAGAGCGCAGCACGGGGGATCGCGGCTTTATTTCGACCTCGACGCAGCAAGAAGAAACCGCAGTGCTGACGGTGGAAAACCTGACGGCTGAGGCTTGGTCGCTGCGGGTGTTGGACCAAATTCCCTATTCCGAACAAGAGGATCTGAAGATCAGCTTTACCGCCGACCCTGCCCCAAGCGAGACCGATTTTGACGGCCAGCGTGGCATTCTGTCGTGGCAGTTTGACTTGGCTGCTGGTGTGAGACAGCAGATCACCCTGTCACAAAAGCTGACATGGCCCGAGGGCAAGGTTTTGCAATAGGTCTGCAAGTCCGGGCTGCGCGGGCCTAGCCCTCGCGCAGCCAACCCGGCTGATAGTCGACCCGATCACAGCCCGAAAACGCCGCCCAGCGTTGCAGCTCGGCTTCAAGTTTCCGCAGCCGGCCTGCGCCAAATTTCACGCCGCGCTCGGGCCAAAGCGCCTTGATCCGCAGGGTGTTTTCAGCCCGAAACGCCTTGACGTCGATGCGGCCAACCAGCCTGTCGGCTTCCAGAATGGGAAAGACATAATAGCCGTAGATCCGCTTTGGCTCTGGCACGAAAACCTCGATGCGGTAGTGAAAGCCGAACAGAAACTCGGCCCGATCGCGGTCGCGCAGGGCTGGATCAAAGGGCGAAAGCAGCCGTAGACGCGGGCTTGGCTCGGGGGCAAGGCTGGCATCGGCCAGCACATCGGGGCGCGCATAGCTGCGTTTGCGCGACAGATCTGCGCCTTCGACCTCGATCTCGGTGATCTCGCCGCGCGCAAGGGCGGATTTCAGCCAAGTCTTCACCTCGTCAGGCCGCAGGCAGTGCCAATAGCCGCGCAGCTCTTTCGCATCGGCAAATCCCAGATGATCCAGCGCCGAGCAACAGGCCCAATCGACCATGGCGGCTTCGTCGGGGCTGTCCAAGCGATGCGCCTGCGGGATCACCCTTTCGGTCAGATCATAGACCTTCTGGAAGCCGTCGCGCCGGGTGATCGCCAATTGCCCAGTGCGCCACAGCCATTCCAGCGCGGTTTTGCTGGGGTGCCAATCCCACCAGCCGCCTTTGCCGCGCGCCTCGCCTTGACCAACATCGGTCGAGGTTACCGGACCATCGCGGGCAATCCGATCTAGGATCGTGTCGAACTGCGCCTCATAGCCGTCGCGGAACCAAGCCTTCCAAGAGCCGCGCAGCCGTTCGGCATCGCGGGCAAAGCGGTGCTGCCACAGCGGATGCAGCGCTATCGGGATGATCGAGGCGTCATGCGTCCAATGCTCCCACAGCTGGCGCTGGTCTTCCAGCAGCGGCTTTAACGCCTCGGGCCGGTAAGTCTGCCGCCGGCTGAACAAGATCATGTGATGCGCGCGGGCCAGGGTGTTGATGCTGTCAACCTGCACAAAGCCCAGCTGCGAGATCAGATCGGCCAGCGCCTGACCAGAGCCCGCGCCAAGCGGAGGCTCTGCCAACAGATGGCGGTGCAGGAACAGCCTGCGGGCAAGGGCATTGGTCAGCAGCATCGCCAAAGGCTAGCAGCAGCAACCCCCGCCGCCAAGCGCGGCTTAGGCCAGATCGTAAAGCTTTTTCGCCTCGCGGAACGACAGCAGCTTTTGCAGCTTTTCGTCCCACAGATGCAGGTTCACCGACTTAAAGCTTTCCCAGACCGTCAGGCGCTGCGCCTCGGCCAAGGCGGCATTGTCGCGCAGCACTTCGGGCAGGCGGTAAAACGGGATGCGGCTGTACAGGTGATGCACATGGTGAATGCCGATATTCGCGCTCAGCCACCGCAGCGGCTGCGGCAGGATGTAGTGCGAAGACCCCTCAAGCGCTGCTTCATGCAGCTGCCAGTCTTCGGTCTTGGCCCAATGGGTTTCTTCAAACTGGTGCTGCACATAGAACAGCCAAACCCCAACCGTACCCGCAATCACCGAGGTGGGCAGATAGATCAGCAGCACCGGCATAAAGCCACCCAGATAGATGATCAGCCCCAGAATGATCGCGATCATCGCATTGGTGCCCATCGCACTTGTCCAATAGCGCCAGCCCGATTTCATCAGCCCCAGCGGCAAGCGGTTTTGCAAGATGAACAGATAGCTTGGCCCCAGCACAAACAGCACCAGCGGATGCCGATAAAGCCGATACATAAAGCGGCCAAAGCGGCTGCGGGCGCGGTATTCTTCGACCGTCAGGGTCAGCACATCGCCAATGCCGCGCTGATCAAGGTTGCCGTGGTGCGAATGGTGAATCGAATGGGTGCGGCGCCAGACATCATAGGGGGTCAGCGTCAGCACGCCCAAACAGCGGCCGACCCAATCCTGAGCCTTGCGGCTGCTGAAATAAGACGCATGGCCGCAATCATGCTGGATGACAAAGATCCGCACCAGAAACAGCCCGTTCAGCGCCGCAATCGCAAAAGCAAGCCAGTAGCTGACCGACAAAGACGCCCAAGCCAGACCCCAAAGCAGGACAAAAGGCACCAAAGTGGCCACAAGTTCAAAAATGCTGCGGCTGGTCGAAGGCTCGCGATACTTCGCCAGAACCAAGACCCACTCTTTCGCAGAACGCTTTTGCGTATCGTCCGAAGCCGCCATCTTACTGCCCTATCCTCTAGCCGGCAAAGCGCCGGTTGTCTGGTTCCGTCTGGGTTCGTTCTGTGTTGCACACCCAGTTTGACAACTGCTTAACGAATTGAAGCCCATGACGCCAGCTTTTCGTTTTATGCCGCCCTGCTAAATACCACAAAAAGAGCAGGATGACCGCCAGCCCACAACCCCTAGGTGATTTAGCCCTGAACTGTCGTTTTTGTCGCAGATTTCCGCTGCTTTTCGGTGGCCGATTTCAGCTGGCCACAGGCCGCCATGATGTCTTCGCCGCGCGGCGTGCGGATCGGGCTGGAGTAACCGGCCTGATAAATGATGTCGGCAAAAGCATGGATCCGGTTGCCAGACGAGCGTTTATAGGGCGCGCCGGGCCATTCGTTAAAGGGGATCAGGTTGACCTTGGCGGGGATGCCGCGCAGCAGTTCCACCAAGCGGTAAGCGTCTTCTTTGCTGTCGTTGACATGATCCAGCATCACATATTCAAAGGTGATGCGTTCAGAATTGGTCAGCCCCGGATAGGCTTTCAGCGCTTCAAGCAGGGTGGCGATGTTCCACTTTTTGTTGATCGGCACCAATTGATCGCGCACCTCGTCGGTGGTGGCGTGGAAAGATACCGCCAGCAGGCAGCCGATTTCTTCGGCGGTGCGGGCGATTTCTGGCACAACGCCGCTGGTCGACAGGGTGATGCGGCGGCGGCCAAGCGCGATGCCTTCGCCGTCCATCACCACCTTCATCGCGTCGCGCACGTTTTCAAAGTTATACAAAGGCTCGCCCATGCCCATCAGCACGATATTGCTGACAAGCCGCGTCTCGTTCTTCGGCGCGCCTTGCACCGGCCATTCGTTCAGATCATCGCGCGCCAGCATGACTTGGCCAACGATTTCCGCCGCCGTCAGGTTGCGCACCAGTTTTTGCGTGCCGGTATGGCAGAACGAACAGGTCAGCGTGCAGCCGACTTGGCTCGAGATACACAGCGTGCCGCGATCGGTTTCGGGGATATAGACCACCTCGACCTCGTGGCCGCCGGCGATGCGCACCAGATATTTGCGGGTGCCATCGGTGGAAACTTGCTTGGTCACCACCTCGGGCACTTCCAGCACGAAATGCTGGGCCAAAAGCGCGCGATAGTCTTTGGCAAGGTTGGTCATCGCCTCAAAATCGCGCACGCCCCAGTGATAGACCCACTGCCAGACCTGACCAACGCGCATCTTGGCTTGCTTTTCTGCCGTGCCAGCCTCGATCAGCGCGGCGCGCATCTGGTCGCGGGTCATGCCGACCAGATTTGGCTTGCCGCCCTCGGGCAGCTTGCGCGGAATGGTCAGAACGTCTTGGGTGATGGGCGCGGTCATGGCAGAATCCTATGGCTGGAAGCGTTGCTATAAGGGATTCGGCAGCAAAACGGAACTGTCGGAATGCAAAACGCCCCGAGCCATGCGCGGGGCGTTTCAAATCTGGGCTTTAGCGGGGTTAGCCGCACTGTTTGGCGGCTTCTTCCATCGCGGCGGTAAAGCCGCGCAGGCTAAAGGTGTCTTGGGTCTGGGTGCCCTTTGCCGAACGCGCGGTCAGCACCGCTGTTGCGCCCTTTTTCAACGAGGTCAGGATCGCCGCATCATCTGCCGCACTGCCCGACCAAGCCCATTCACCATCGGTAAACAGCTCATAGCCCGCGCCGTCGACTTTCAGATTAACCGTCGAGCCGCCCGCAAAGGGATATCCGCCCGAAAACGAAATCTCGCCAGCGCTGCCCTGCCGAAAGGTCACAAACAGCAAGATGTCGCCGCGGCGCACCGAAACTGGCTGGCCGTCTTTGGTGTTTAGGGTTTCTTTGGGGCTGGAGACGCCCCAGCATTCTTTCGGGTCTTTTTCGGCGAAAACGCTCCAATCCGTCATCGTCGCGACGCGGTTGGTGGAGTCTTGTGCCAAGCCTGCCGAACCTACACCCATTCCGATCACGGAGATCATCGCAGCTGACGCTACGCGTGTCATCCAGTTTGCCATGTCGTTACAGCCTCCAAGCCGTGTTGCCTGTGCCCGTGCCATCGCCGCTTGTTGCGGTTTTTGATATAGCGCGAACCTCTTACACTCGATATGCCATGCATAACCGGAAAATGACGATCCGCGAAAGCCCTACAGGGCCGAAACGGGCAGAAAATCGCGCATAAGTGAGGGAGATGACCATGGCGGCGGCAGAATTGGTGCAACTTTGGCGCGGGGGGCTGCTGGAAAGCACCCATCGCGGGCATGTGGTGATTTGCGACGAAGCGGGGCAGATCGTGCAATCCTGGGGTGATCCAGAGCGCGTGATCTTCCCGCGATCGTCCTGCAAAATGATCCAAGCGCTGCCGCTGCTGGAAAGCGGGGCTGCCGATGCGGCGGGTCTAAGCGATGCGCATATCGCGCTGTCTTGCGCCAGCCATCAGGGCGCGCATCTGCATGTCGATATGGCGGGGCGCTGGCTGGCGGATCTGGGGCTGGGCGAGGCCGATCTGCGCTGTGGCTCGCATGAACCCTATGACCGCACCGAGCGCGACCGTCTGATCCGCGCCAATGATGCGCCCTGCCAGTTGCACAACAACTGCTCGGGCAAGCATTCGGGCTTTTTGACCGCGAATAAACATCTGAAGGGCGGTTCGGAATATACCGAGATTGACCACCCCTTGCAGCGCGCCATTCGCGCCGCGACCGAAGAAGTGACCGGCGAGAGCGTGGCAGGCTACGGCATTGACGGTTGTTCGGCGCCAAACTTTGCGATGTCGGTGGCGGGGCTTGCCCGCGCGATGGGCGCTTTTGCTGCTGCGCGCGAGGGTGGCAACAGCCGTCAGCGCGCGATGGCACGGCTGCGCGACGCGATGGCGGCGCATCCTGATCTGGTCGCAGGCGAGGGCCGGGCCTGCACCGAGCTGATGCGGGCGATGGGTGGCAAGGTTTCGATCAAAACCGGAGCCGAGGCGGTGTTTGTCGCCATGTTGCCCGAACAAAAACTGGGCATCGCGCTGAAGATCGAAGACGGCAACGGCCGCGCCTCCGAGGCGGTTTTGGTCAGTCTGCTGGCCAAGCTGGGTGCTTTGGATGCCGCTCATCCGATGGCACAAAAGCGATTGCCCGCGCCGCAGATCAATTGCCGTGGCTTTTCCGTGGGCGAATTGCGCTTGGCAGAGGGGTTCTGCTAGGCCCTGCCAATCAAGAAACCCCCGCCTGTGTGGGCGGGGGCCTTTGATTTATACAGGGCCCGACAGCAAGGACTCGGTGGGGGCTTTGTCGCTGCCGTCGGGGTCGTTAACCTGTAACTGAGGTCTTTATGCCGGCGAATGGCGGCGGGTTTTTGAAGTTCCGGTGGTTTTAAAAGGGTCTTATTGCGGCAAAACTGCGGTGCTTGATTTTTTGCAAAGCCAGCGTAGACTTTTACCATGACGTTACAAACGCCAACCCCTTTCCCATCGCCTGAAAGCCCGCAAGAGCAGGTTACCTTTGATCGCAAAGAGCTTGGCGCGTTGACACGGCTTTACGGGCAGTTCGTCTCGGCTGGCGAATGGCGCGACTATGGCATCTCATTTCTGCGCGAGGCGGCGGTGTTTTCGGTGTTTCGCCGCTTTGCGGAATCGCCGCTCTACCGCATCGAAAAGCGCCCCAAGCTGCGTGACAAGCAGGGGCTTTATTCTGTGGTCGGCATGGACGGCTATATCCTGCGGCGCGGCAATGATCTGGGCCAAGTGCTGCGGGTGCTTGAGAAAAAGCTTATTCGCGCCGTAGAGTAATCCTGCGGCGATGGCTGACGGGCTTGCCTTCCGCCGCCAAAATCCGCGCGATGCAGGCGGCGGTGTCTTCATAGGCCACCGACATGGTGTGCCCATTGGCATGGATCAGCCGCGCCGCATCAACGACCATCGCGACATGACCTTTCCAGAACAGCAGATCGCCGCGCTGCAAGGCCGCGTCTTCGGTCAGCGGCTGGCCAAGGCTTTGCTGCAAATCGGCATCTGGAGCCGAAGGCAGACCGCAAGCCACCAGCGCCAGTTGCACAAGCCCCGAACAATCAATCCCCGCTCGCGAATTGCCGCCCCAAAGATAGGGGCTGCCCAGCAGGCTTTCGGCCACGGCGACCGGATCGGGCAGATAGTGCCCCAAGGGCAGCAGGTGGCAGGCGGGGATAAACCCCTGCGGTGTCTGCGCAAAGCTGCCGCTCTGCCCCAGCACTTGCAGCTGCGCGCCCATTGGCAGGCTGGTGATCTCGCGCGCTTGCACCCGTGGTTCGGGGTAAAGATGGCTGGCGGGGGCGGCCAGCCAATGCGTCGGCGCGCTGTCGCCCAAGGCCGCGATTGGCAGCCAGCCGCAATAGCCGTCTTTTTGCGCAAAGCCAAAGGCATGGCCGTCGCGCTGATCAATCACGGTAAAGCCCTCGCCCTGCCAAAGCTGGCGGTCGCGCGGGCCATTTGGGCTTTGCAGCAGATCGACCAAGGGCAAGGTGATCTGGCGCAATTGCCCTGCGGTAAAGCCTTCGGCCGCGATCTGGCCTTGCAGCGAGATATGCGCGATGCGGCCGCTAAAGGGCGTCAGGCGGCGGTCCATCACAGCCCCAACATCGCGGGAAGTGCGCCCAGCAGCGCCCGCGCGCCTTGGCCTGCGCCGCCCTTGGGCCGTGCGGGGGCATCGGTGGGCATATGGCCGTAGATGTCGAAATGCATATAGCGCGGATGATCGGCGAAGCGGCGCAGGAACAGCGCCGCCGTCACCGACCCCGCAAAGCCATAGCCCGGCGCATTGTCCAGATCGGCAATGCCGGGTTCGATCACAGCCTCATAGGGGGTGTGAAACGGCAGCCGCCACACCGGATCAAAGCCCGCAACCGCGCCGGCCTCAAGCGCCTGCACCATCGCGCTGTCATCGGTGTAATAGGGCGCAAGGTCTGGCCCCACGGCGACCCGTGCCGCCCCCGTCAGCGTCGCCATCGAGATCAGCACATCGCAAGGCTCTTCGGTGGCCAAGGCCAGCGCATCGGCCAAGACCAAGCGGCCTTCGGCGTCGGTGTCGTTCACCTCGACCGTCAGCCCCTTGCGCGAGGTTAGAATGTCTTTTGGTTTCAGCGCATTGCCCGAGATGACATTTTCTACCGCCGCCACGATCACCCGCAGCCGCAGCGGCAGGCCAAGCTGCATGATCATCTGCGCAAGACCCAAGACCGTCGCCGCGCCGCCCATGTCTTTCTTCATCAGCGCCATGCCCGCCGAAGGCTTGATGTTCAGCCCGCCAGTGTCAAAGCAGACCCCCTTGCCAACCAAGGTCAGCTGCGGCCCAGCGCTGCCCCAGCGCAGGTCCAACAGGCGCGGCGCGCACGGCGAGGCGCGACCGACCGCGTGGATCATCGGGAAGTTCTGCTCTCGCAAAGCCTCGCCTGTGATGGCGGTAAAGCTTGCGCCAAATCGCTGCGCCAAATCGGCCATCGCGGTTGCAAGCTCGTCTGGCCCCATGTCGGCGGCGGGGGTGTTGATCAGATCGCGGGTCAGAAACTCGCCCGCTGCCATGGCTTGCAAGGCGGCCAGATCGCAGCCGGCAGGTGCGATCAGCTGTGGCATCGGTTCGGGGGCGGTGCTGCGATAGCGGCCAAAGCGGTACTGCGCCAACAGCCAGCCCAAGGCGGCCTCGTCGCGCTGGGCGGGGGTCAAATCGCCCTCGATTCGCCAAGCGCCTAAGGGCAGGCTGGCCACCGCTTTGGCCAGACCAAAGCGCAGCCGCGCGCGGGCTTGTGCGGTGCCAAAGCCCACCACCGCCCCTGCCACCCCATCTGCCCCGGGGATCAGCCGAACATCACCCAAAGCCGCCTTAAACCGCGACTGTTCCAGCCAAGCGCGGATCGGCGCGGGTTGGTTGGCCAAAAATTCTGCCAAACCGTCGCTTGGCACAATTTGTAACGGCAGGCTTGGCGCGGTCGGGTCAGCAAAAAGCGGTTGCATGCGGCATCCTTCAAGAACTGCCCAAAGCCTAGCGTTTCTGAGCCGCGCTGCAAGAGCCTGCCTTAGAGCAGCGTCTTATCCATAAGATCGGTTTCGCAGGCCAGTGAGCATTCGGCAATCCGCAACAGCCGTGCCCAGACCGCAGCAAAGGCGGTGGCGTCGCTGCGGTGCAGGCAGATCGTCAGATCACTTGCCACTGTTGCCAAAGACACCATGCCAAGGTTTTCCGCCATCCGCCCCAAGCGGCGGAACTGCTGCGCCAGATCGCTCATCTGATGGCTGCGCACCTGTTCGGCCAGCCCCGACATCGCCAGCGCCAATTCGCCCAAGGCGCGGGTGACCACACCTTCGGCTGAACTGGTGCCCAGATTGCGGTAGATCGTTGCAATAGGTTCCACATTTTGCTGCACCCGTTCTTTGGGCCGCAGCGTCACAATATTCGTCATTACACACCCTTTCGTCTCACCCAAGCTGAAGATGCCATGTCGTGCTGAAGAAAAGGTTGCCTTGGCTGAAATTAACCTCTCGAATTTTCTGCGATTGCAGCATAATTGGGGGGACGCTTTTCAAATCAGGATAATGATCATGATCCATGCGCGCCCCTTACCCGCTTATTTGATCCAAAGGTTTCAAGGCTGGAAAGCCACGACCTATCTGGAAAACAAATCCTGGTATCGTCGTCTGGCCAGCAGCGGCCAGCATCCGCGCGCTATGGTGATTTCCTGCTGTGACAGCCGTGTGCATGTGACCTCGATCTTTGGCGCGGATGAGGGCGAGTTCTTTATTCACCGTAACGTTGCCAATCTGGTGCCGCCCTATAACCCGGATGGCGAATACCACGGCACTTCGGCGGCGGTGGAATATGCTGTCACCTCGCTGGGGGTGGCGCATATTGTCGTGCTGGGCCATTCCAACTGCGGCGGCGTCAAAGGGTGCCATGACATGTGCTGCGGCGATGCGCCTGAACTGCTGGAAAAATCAAGCTTTGTCGGCCGCTGGATGGATATTCTGCGGCCGGGCTATCAGCGCGTAGAGGGCATGCCTGCGGGCGAAATTCTGCCCGCCTTGGAGAAACAAGCCGTGCTGGTCAGTCTGGAAAACCTGATGACCTTCCCCTTTGTGAAGGCAGCTGTCGAAGATGACCGCCTGACGCTGCACGGGCTTTGGACCAATACCGGCGAGGGCGAGCTGGAGCAATACGACCCCGCCCGCGAAGGCTTTGTCGGCGTTTAAGCGCGTTTCCCTTTTATCAGAGGCTTGAATGACCCAGATGTTGACCTTGGCAGGGCAAAACCTGCTGACCCCAATGATCTTGTGCTTTGCGCTGGGCCTTGCGGCGGCGCTGGCGCGATCTGATCTTTCGGTGCCAGAGGCGGCGGCAAAGGCGATGTCGCTGTATCTGCTGTTTGCCATCGGTTTCAAAGGTGGGGTCGCCGTGGCCGCGCATGGCTTTGACGGGCATTTGTTTGCAACCTTGATCGGCGGTGTGGTGCTGTCGTTTGGCCTGCCGCTGGTGGCCTATGCGCTGCTGCGCACGATCACGCGGCTGTCGGCCCTGGATGCGGCGGCGGTGGCGGCGCATTACGGCTCGATCTCGATTGTGACCTTTGTGACGGCAACCTCGGTTTTGACCGGGCAGGGCATCGCCTATGAGGGCTATATGGTGGCGGTTGCCGCCGCGATGGAGGCACCAGCGATTGTCTCGGCGCTGTGGCTGGTGGCGCGCTCGGGGTCTGGCGCGCGGATGGATGCCAAGCTGTGGCACGAGATTTTGCTGAACGGCTCGATTGTGCTGCTGGTCGGGGCTTTTGCCATCGGGCTGACCACGGGCGAGGGCGGCATGGCCAAGATCGAAAGCTTTATCGTCTCGCCGTTTCAAGGCGTGCTGTGCCTGTTTTTGCTGGATATGGGGCTTGTGGCGGGGCGCGGTTTGCGCGGGGCCAAGGGGGTCTTGTCGGTTGGCGCTGTCGCCTTTGGCGTGATCATGCCGGTGATTGGCGCCGCATTCGGCTGTGGCGTCGGGCTGGCGCTGGGGCTGTCGACCGGCGGTTTGGCGCTGTTGATGGTGCTTGCGGCTTCGGCCAGCTATATCGCAGTGCCCGCGGCGATGCGCGTGGCGCTGCCCGAGGCCAACCCCGCGTTGTCGCTGACGCTGTCGCTGGGCGTGACCTTTCCTTTTAACCTGACCCTCGGCATTCCGACTTACATCGCCGTGGCCCAAGCTGTGACCGGAGGTTAACATGCAAACCCATGCCGCAAAGCGGGTCGAGATCATCATCGAAGCCCCGATGGAATCGCGCCTGACAGATGCCTTGATCACCGCAGGCGTGACAGGCTTTACCGTGCTGCCGGTGCTGGGCGGATCGGGGCGTTCGGGGCAATGGAGCCGCGAAGGCCAGTTGGGCCGCGCCGGCATGGTCGCCGTGATCTGCCTGATCCGGCCAGAGGCGCTTGACGGCCTGCTTCAGGCCGCCTTTGCCGTGGTCGAGCGTCACATCGGCGTGGTCTCTGTCACCGATGCGCAGGTGCTGCGCGCCGAGCGGTTTTAGCGCGCGGCCCAGCCGTCCATCGCCGCAAGCGCCTCTTCGGCGGTTTCGACAAATTGAAACAGCCGCAGGTCTTCGGCGTTGATGGTGCCTGCCTCGGCCAGCATCTGCCAATCAATCAGCTTTTCCCAAAAGGCGCGACCAAACAGCAGAAAGGGAATAGGCTTCATCCGCCCGGTCTGAATCAGCGTCAGGCTTTCAAACATCTCGTCCAAAGTGCCAAAGCCGCCGGGGAACACGCAAACCGCCTTGGCGCGCATCAGGAAATGCATTTTGCGAATGGCGAAGTAGTGAAAGTTGAACGACAGCTCGGGCGTGACATAGGCGTTCGGGGCCTGTTCATGCGGCAGCACGATGTTCAGGCCAATCGACTTGCCGCCCGCATCGGCCGCACCACGGTTTCCGGCCTCCATCACACCGGGGCCGCCGCCGGTGCAGATCACGTTCTCGTGGCAATCTGACAGCAGGCTGCGTTCGGTGATGATGCGGGCAAAGCGGCGGGCCTCGGCATAGTATTTCGAGAGCGCGGCCAAAGCCGGGGTCTTGGCCTGCGCCTGTGCTTCGGGGGCGGGAATGCGCGCGCCGCCAAACAGCACCACGGTCGAGCGGATGCCCATCTCGTCCAGCATCAAGTCGGGTTTCAGCAGTTCAAGTTGCAACCGCACCGGCCGCAGCTCTTCGCGGGTCATGAAATCGGCGTCGTTAAAGGCCAAGCGATAGGCGGGTGCGCGGGTCTGCGGCGTGTCGGGCAGCCGATGCGTCGCCGCCATATCCTGCGCGGAATCGCGGAATGGATGCAAGCGGCTATCGGCGGGTTTGGCTGGCTTGGACACGGGTTCACCTTTTGAAGTTACGCAGGACCCAAGGCCTAACGGGTTTGGCGGCGCTTGGATAGGTGCTGACATGTTGCGCGACGGCTTTGGCGCAGCTATAGGGCTTGCAGCAAAACAGGAGATTTCAGATGTCGAACGCAGCACTTGAAACCGCGATTGAAGCCGCTTGGGAGGCGCGTGACAGCATCTCTGTGACCACCAAAGGCGAGGCCCGCGACGCCATCGAGGCGACCCTGACCGCACTTGATTCCGGCAGCCTGCGGGTGGCGGAAAAGCGCGGCGCGGATTGGCATGTCAATCAATGGGCGAAAAAGGCGGTGCTGTTGTCGTTCCGCCTGACCGATATGTATGAAATCTCGGGCAGCAATGGCGGCACCAATTGGTGGGACAAGGTTCCGTCCAAGTTTCAGGGCTGGACCGAGGCCGATTGGCGCGCCGCTGGCTTTCGCGCCGTGCCGGGGTCGATCGTGCGCCGCTCTGCCTATATCGCCAAGGGCGTGGTGCTGATGCCGTCTTTCGTCAATATCGGCGCCTATGTTGGCGAAGGTTCGATGGTGGATGGCTGGGCCACGGTTGGGTCTTGCGCGCAGATCGGCAAGAACGTGCATCTGTCGGGCGGTGTGGGCATTGGCGGCGTGCTAGAGCCGATGCAGGCGGGGCCGACGATCATCGAAGACAACTGCTTTATCGGCGCGCGGTCCGAAGTGGTTGAAGGCTGCATCATCCGCGAAGGCTCGGTTCTGGGCATGGGCGTGTTTATCGGCCAGTCGACCAAGATCGTTGATCGCGATACCGGGGCTGTGATGTATGGCGAAGTGCCCGCCGGTTCGGTTGTGGTTGCAGGCTCGATGCCCAGCAAGAACGGCGTGAACCTTTATTGCGCGGTGATCGTGAAAAAGGTCGATGCGCAAACCCGCAGCAAAACCAGCATCAACGAGCTGCTGCGCGACTAGGCCGCAGCCCAGATAGGCAAAAGGCCGCCAAAGTCTTGGCGGCCTTTTTTAATCTGCTGCGGGGTTCAGCGCGAGGCGCAGAACATCCGCGACTGGGCGCGTTGCAGGCAGGTGCGTTCGGTCTGCCCAAGGCTTTGCCGCGCGGTGGCCGAGGTTTTCGGCAAAATCCGGTCGATTTCAGATTTGGTGTCTTCGTCAAGCTGATGTGCAAAGGCGCGGTCTGGATGTAGGCTTTCGACCTCCATCTCATTGGCGCGCAAAATCTCGTGATGATCGAACAGCATTTGCACCATGGTGATCGGCGCAAAGTCCTGCACGCTGCAAATCGTGGTGCCATTGACCAGATCACCTGCCAGAGCAAAAACTTCCGACTCGCGATACAGCGCCTTGACCATGGCGCTGCGGATCAACACGCGGGTTTGTGGTGCAAGGGTAATCGCCTCGTGGTTGCCCATCGCGCCTGCGGCAAAGTGGACGGCTGCGGCATCTGCTTGGTTGAAGAACTGCCATGCGCCAACCCAGCGCACCGGCTGAAGCCCACGGTCACGCGTGATGACTTTATCGCCGACAGCGATGCTTTCAACAGGGACAATTCCGGATTGGGTGAGCAAAGTGGTTCCAGCAGCGATCCCCGAAGTGATCGTAAAAGACTGGCCCAATGCAAGCGTAGCGTCATCAAACAATGGCGAGAAAATAGCGGACATAGCAACCTCTTACGAAACACTGATTATTATTGGAATAAAGCACAAAATAAGGCCAATCGCGCTGTGGCATTGGGTTGGAATCTGTATGCTTTAGGTTAGTTAAGATAAACTTAGGGGGTAAAGTTTTAGGTTTTTTCAGCAAGCCCAGCAGGTTTTGCCAAGGCGTTTTGGCCAATGCAGCTTGCATTGGCGTGCGATCCGCGCAAGGTCTGCGCGGCAAAGATAAGGGGCGGCAGGATGGCACAGACAGAGAGCAAACAGCAGGTTTATACATTGGTGGTCGAGGTTGGCCGCAAACCTGGGGATGGCCTGCCCGACAAATCAACGGGCGCCGCGCTGATGTGCTATGCCAGCGGAGTAGACGAGGCCGAAGCGGTGCGAGAGACCGTTGCGATTCTAAAACAGGCGGATTTGGCGCCTTTGGATGTCTCGGGCTATGGCACTTTGGACGAAAGGCTTGAGTCAGGCGACGAGATTGATCCCGAAGAGCGCGCGCTGATGGAGCGGGCTTTGGCCGAGAATTCAGTGGTTGTTGCGCAGATGACGCCCTATTTCGATTAGGCTGCATAGCGCGCACTCCGGCCCAACAGCGACATCAGCGTAAGCACCTCATAGGATTTCAGCGCCCGCAGCGGCAAATCGCGCGCGGGGTCATGCCCCAGCGCCAGCACGCAGCCGTCGGTCATAATCAAGGCTGGTGTCGGCAGTTTTAGCGCCACCGCCCCTGTCACCGCGCGGCGGTCGTCTGATAGGGCCATGCGCCCGTCAACCAAAGTTGCGGCAGGTGCCAAGACGCTGTCTTGATCAAAAAGATATTCGGTTTCCAACCCGCCAATCGCGATCAGCTGATCAGCTGAGACCAGAATATCTTGGCGCTGGCCGAAATAGGGCGCGCGCAGCAGTACGGGCGCAAAGCTGCCACGCGCCGGCAGTGATAGTGGCTGACATGCCAGTAACGGTTGCGGCCCTTGATCCAGCGTCATGATAACATCCCCCGGCCGCAGGTTGCCCGCAGCAATCGGGCCAAGGCTGGTTTCAACCTCGGTACGCAGGCCGATCCAAGGCGCCGAGGTCGGCAGGGTTTTGCCAAAGCTTGCGCCGAACCAAAGCGTTGGGCTGCTTGCGCGTGGCGTGGTGCAAAGTGCTGCGATATCGCCGATCAAAAGCGGCAGCGGATCAAGGCCGCGACTGCTGATCTGCTGCGGCTCTTCACCCAAAAGATATTCAAACCGCAGGCTCCACCGGCGCGCAGGCGCGTCAAAGTCAAAGGTGAGTCGACCAGGGCCTACCCCCGAAGGCAGCGGGCCGGGCAGCAGATGCCGCACCAGCCGTTCGCCCTGTCGATGTGCGATGACAAAGCCAATCTGGGGGTCAAACATCAAGGTAAAGGTGCGCGGCCAGCCGACATTCGAGTGATGCTCCAGCAGGACAACCCACTCTAGCAACGGCATTGTCATTTCGATCACGAATTGGCCGCGATGCAGGATGTCGCTCAGGCGGCTGTTGTCCAGAATGCCCTTATCCGACAAAGCCAGCCAGCCTGCCTTTGCACAAGCTGCTTGCTTTGGTTTCAGCGCGCCAGAGGCGTCTGAGGGATAGGTTGACTCGGCGCCTGTCGCCACTTTTCCGCCTCCAAATGTCTTGGAGACAGCACAAAACGCCGTTGATCGCATGCTGCGACTGTCGAAAACTGCTCGGTTCGGGCGCGTTGGCCCAGCGTTTGCCCTGCCTCAGGACTTATAATTATCCAAAAGTATGAAGCAAAATTAACCTTTAGGCTAGTCACAATTTTAGCTAAATGCGTGGCAACCTACCGGCGGGTGGCTTTGGCGCAGCGCCCGCCCTGCGGGTTTGGCCAGCAGAAACGTTGCAAGCTGGGCCGCGACTGGCTATTTCAAAGCCGAAACCGCCTGAAAGGCCTGCATGATGACCATCGATCCCGTTGCTTTGACCGCCGATCTGATCCGCTGCAATTCAGTGACCCCTGCCGAAGGTGGCGCGCTGGTGCGGCTCGAGTCATTGTTGTCAGAAGCGGGATTTGCCTGCACGCGGGTGGATCGTGGCGGGATTTGCAACCTTTATGCCCGCTGGGGCGCGCGGGGGGCGAATAAGTCCTTTGGCTTTAACGGCCACACCGATGTTGTGCCGGTGGGCGATGTGGCGGCTTGGACCCAAGACCCCTTTGGCGCTGCGATTGTCGATGGCTGGATGTATGGCCGCGGCGCGACCGATATGAAATCGGGCGTTGCAGCCTTTGCGGCGGCGGCGGTGGATTTCGTGCGCGACACCCCGCCCGATGGCGCGGTGGTGCTGGCGATCACGGGCGACGAGGAAGATGTGGCCGAAGACGGCACCGTTGCCCTGCTGGACTGGATGGCTGCCAATGGCGAGCGCATGACGCATTGTCTGGTGGGCGAACCCACCTGCCCGAATGTGATGGGCGAGATGATGAAGATCGGTCGGCGCGGCAGCATGACCTGCTATTTCACCGCCGAGGGGGTGCAGGGCCATTCCGCCTATCCGCACCGCGCCAAGAACCCGATGAGCGCCTTGGTCAAGCTGATGGCGCGGCTAGAACAGGCGCCGCTGGACGCGGGCACCGCGCATTTCGATGCTTCCACGCTGGCGATCACCACGATTGATTGCGGCAATCTGGCGACCAATGTGATCCCTGCCAAGGGGCGTGCGACAGTCAATATCCGCTTTAATGATGCGCATTCCGGGGCCTCGCTGACCGACTGGCTGCGCGATCACGCCGCAGCAGTGCAGGCCGAAACCGGAGTGCTGATCGAGATGCGGGTGAAAATCTCGGGCGAAAGCTTTTTGACGCCGCCGGGGGCGTTTTCGGATCTGGTGGCGCGCGCGGTGCAGGCGGAAACCGGCGTTGTGCCAAGCTATTCGACCAGCGGCGGCACCTCGGATGCGCGCTTTGTCAAAGATCACTGTCCGGTGGTTGAATTTGGCTTGGTCGGCAAGACCATGCATCAGGTCGACGAGCGGGTCGAAGTGGCGCAGATTCACGCGCTGAAGGCGATCTATACGCGGGTGCTGCGGGATTATTTCGCGTGACGCTGCTGATTGAAGAAACCCGCGATATTGCCACCTGCCGCGCGCTGCGCCGCGTGGTGTTTATCGAAGAACAAGGCGTGTCCGAGGCGGATGAGATTGACGAGTGCGACGAGGATGCGATCCATCTGCTGGCCAGGGTCGAGGGTCAAGCCACAGGCTCGGCGCGGCTGTTGCTGGGTGATGGCTATGGCAAGATCGGGCGGGTTTGCGTGCTGCGCGCGGCGCGGGGCCAAGGCATTGGCGCGGCGCTGATCCGCGCGGCTGTGGCGCGGTTTGCGCAGATTGAGGGCGTGGTCGAGGTCAGGCTTGGCGCGCAGACCCATGCGCTTGGGTTTTATCAGACACTGGGGTTTCAAGCCTTTGGCCCGATTTATGACGATGCCGGCATCGCGCATCGCGATATGGCGCTGCGGCTTTAGCCCTCCAGCATCGCTGCCACCAGCGCCGCGTGATGGCTGTGCGTCAAGGCGTGATAGGCGGCAAGCCGGTCTGGGGTAAAGTGCTGTTCTTCGGCCAAAAGATTGACCGTGCCCAGCACCGTGCCGTCCTGCACTACCGGAATATTGATGCAAGAGCCAAGCCCAAGCGATGTGATCAGCGCATGGTCAAAGAAATAGCGGGCGAATTCGGGCGTGGTATTGGCGACAAAGGTTTGTTGGCCCGTGATGCAATGGTCATACCAGCCGTCGCGGGTCAGCGGTTTGGTTCCCGACACCGGATATTCGACCGGATGCGAGCTAAAGGCGCGGCGCGCGACGTCTTGTGTCAAGTCTTGCACCGTCACCGTAAACAGGCGCGTTCCAAGGGCTGCACAGGCAAGGTTGAGGGCGGCATAGGTCTGGCTCATCTGCCTATCTGGCAAGGCCAAGAGCGTGAAAGCAAGGCTTTCTTTCAGGATTTCCACGCTAATGTCGTCGAAATACCCATAAAACGCCGCATCTGGGGTTGCGACCTGTGGACTTGCGTAGCATGCCCAAGGCAGAGCAGGAGGGCCAAGCATGAGGGCGCACAGAGCATTTCGCAGGGGCATGATGCGGCGATCATCGGCGCTGATAACCTCGTCGCGGCTGTGGAAGTCGCGTTTGGTGTTCTGGGCGGGCGCTTTGATGACCGGCGTGATCTCGGCCGGCTTTGCGGTGATGGCGGATGAAGCACAGGGTTTGTTCTTTGCAGTCACCGGCGGACATGGTTGGAACATGTGGTTGCCCTTGGTGATTACGCCTGTTGGCATGGTGATTTGCGCGCTGACGGCGGATCGCTATTTTCCAGGATCGCAGGGCTCGGGGATTCCGCAAGCGATTGCGGCGCGGCATCTGCGCAACGACCACGAGCGCAGCTATCTTTTGTCGATGCGGCTGGTGCTGGGCAAGATTGTGCTGACGATTGTCGGGCTGGCTTCGGGGGCCTCGATTGGCCGCGAGGGGCCGACGGTGCAGGTCGGCGCCTCGCTGATGCTGTTGTCGGCACGCCTTGGCGGCATGGCCCATGCCAAGGGGCTGATCCTTGCGGGGTCGGCGGCGGGAATTGCGGCGGCGTTTAACACGCCCTTGGCGGGGATTGTTTTTGCGATTGAAGAGATGGGGCGCAGCTATAATGCGCGCACCAATGGCGTGGTGCTTTCGGCGGTGATTATTGCCGGTGTGGCCTCTTTGGGGCTGACGGGGTCTTATACCTATTTTGGCATCACCCGCGAGATTGCGCATTTCCCTTCGGACTGGGGCTTGGTGGTTGCTTGCGGCGTTGCGGGTGGCATTTGCGGAGCGCTGTTCAGCAAGCTGACGCTGTTGGTCGTGCGCTGGCTGCGGCGGGTCAAGTTGGAAAAGATTGGCAAAGTTGCGGCTGTGGCGGCGGCGGCTGGGCTGTTGATCGCGATTGTTGGCATTGCGACGGGCGGCATGACCTTTGGCACCAGCTATGTGCAGGCGCGCGGCGCGGTGGAAGGGGAATCGCTGCCTTGGTTCTTTTTCATCGGGAAATTCGTGGTGACGCTGGCCTCGACCGTCTCGGGGATCCCGGGGGGGTTGTTCGCGCCTTCGCTTGCGGTTGGCGCTGGGCTTGGGTCAGTGATCGGGGCGCTGATGGGGTCGAGTGCGGGGCTGGCGGCGGTGCTGGGGATGTCGGGCTATTTCGCCGGTGTGGTGCAAGCGCCGATGACGGCTTTTGTGATTATTGTCGAGATGACCGGCAACCACGAGAATGTGGTGCCGGTGATGGCGGCGGCGATGATCGGCTATGGCACCTCGCGGCTGATCGCGCCCGAGCCTTTGTATCATGCGCTGTCGCGGATTTGGGCGGCTGATATCATTCGCAAAATTCGCTCGGAACAGCCTGTCGCGGATCAGGCCAGCCCCATTGCTACCAACCCCGTTCCTGCCAACCCAGAACCGCCGAAAGGCGTCTAGGCAGGCCAAATACCCGAGGCTAGAAGCGCCAGATCGGCTTCGGGGCGCGGCAGCGCGGGAGCGGTGTTTTGCCAAAAGAACAGCCGGATATGGACGGGCAGCTTGGGCGCATCGGCCTCGGCCAGGATCTGATAGTGCAGATGAAAACCTTCGAGCAGCAGGCCTTCGGCGTAATAGGGCACCTCTTCGCCATCAAGGAATTCGGCCTCGTCGTCCTGGGCCTGCCAGAGGCCATCTTTGGCCCAGATCACCTCGGCTTCGATCTCGGGGTGTTTCAGCGCCAGTTTCGCGAGTGGGGCGAGGAAGGCTTGCAGCGGTGTTTGGGTCATGGTGTGTCCGGGGGTTGGGGGGGAATTGGGGGTTTCACACCCCCAGTCTGCAAGACCTGCGGCCTTGCAGCCTCCCCCGTGGGATATTTAGGCCAAGATGAAAGCCTAGCGGGCCATGGCGCGAATAAAGGCGGGGCGGGCGCGTTGGGCGGCAAAGTATTGGGCCAGTGCGCCTTCGGGAGTGCCGAAGTGGATCATCGCGCCCCAGCCGAGGCAATGGGTGGCGATGATGTCGGGCAGGGTGAAGTCTGCGCCCATCAGGAAAGGGCCTTGCAGCCGGTCGGCCAGGCGCGTGAGGCTGCGGCCATATTCCCAGCGCAGGCTGTCTTTGATCGCGGGCAGGCGGTGTTCTTCGGGCAGCACGAAGCTGTGGCGCGCGGCGGTCCACAACAGGGCGTCGAATTCATCGAGCAGGAACTGCGTCATGCTGTCTTGGGCGGCGCGGGCGAGGCTGCCTGCGGGGGCGGTGCAGCAGCCGTGTTTGTCGGCCAGATAGGTCATGATCGCGGTGGAATCGCTGATGGTTTGGCCTTCGGTGATCAGCACCGGCAGTTTGCCGTTTGGGCTATGGGCGCGGGCTTCGGGTGAGCCTGCATTGGCGGGGATATGGCTGAAGGGCAGGCCGATTTCCTCGAGCAGCCAAAGCGGGCGGGCGGAGCGGTTTTTGGCGGAGCCAACAAGCGTATACATCGGGATCACCGTTTCATCATGGCAAGGCGGAGCAGGCTGCGTTCCATCACCGCCATTGTCGGCGCGCGGGAGGCAGAGCGCAGGGTCATATCGGTTTCAATCAGCAGGCTGAGCGCGGATTCGAGTTTATGCATGCCCCAATTGCCGGCTTGGCGTTGCATGGCATCGCGGCGGGGGCCAAAGACACGGGCTTTCATCAGGCCGGCAGAGATGCCGCCCGGATCGGTGACGGCGACATGCAGGGCGCGAAAATGCCGCAGCGCGCCAATGCAGAGGGTGACAGGGGCGACGCCCTGGCCTTCGAGGCGGCGCATCAGGGGGCCGATGGCCTTTGCGTTTTGATCGGCGACGGCGGCCAGAAGATCATCGACTTCGGCCTCGATGGTTGCGGGGGCAAGGTCGTGGATTTCTTGTGGTGTCAGCGGATTTGGGTCGCGATATTTATAGAGCGCGATCTTTTCCAAGGTTTGGCGAAAATCACCGGGGTCAAGCGCACGGGCAAGGGTGGTCAGATCGGTCATCGCTTCGGCCGAGATCTGGGTAAGGCCGGCTTTGGCAAGTTCGGCCTCGATCTCATCGCGGGTTGGCGGGTCGTCGTAAAGGCCGATGCAGACGGCGTTCAGGTGCTTTTCGAACAGGGTTTTCAGCGTGGATTTGCCGGTCAGATTGCCAGCAGCAACAACGATCTGCGCATCGCCCTTTTGCCAGCCTTGCAAGGCTTCGGCGATGGTGGCGGTCAGCCCGTCGGTGGCGTCTTCGACAAAGGCCACGCGCGGGCCGGGGAAAAAGCCCACGGCGCGGGTGGCATCGGCCAAAAGCGAGGGATCCTTGCGCAGATCAGAGGCTTGAATGCGGGTCAGGCGCATTTCGCCTTCACCCTGCGGGCCAATCAGAGCGGCGATGGCCTCTTGGCGTTTGAGGGCCACGCGCATGGTATCGGCGCCGAAAATCAGCAGGCCGGCGCGGGCAGGATCGGGTTTGGCGCAATAGCGGCTGGCCTCGGCTCCGGCGAGTTTCATTGCGCCCAAGTGCCCGAGGTGGCCAGCATCCGTTCGACAATCTGATCGGCCAGCAGTCGCATCAGCCGACGCGCGGCATCTTCTTGGGCGGCGATGCCTGCGATGGTCGAGCCGGTGGCAGAATAAGAGGTAAAGCTGTGCACCTGCCCGCCGGTGATCCTTGCCCCCGAGGCCCGCGCGGTCAGCGACCAATCAATGCTGCCATTCAGATTATAACGGGTGATCGCATTGTCGGGCGTTACCCCCACCCCCACCGCCGAGGTGGCGATAGAATAGGTCATATCATAGGCCACAGCGCGCGGCCGGCCCAGCCGTTCTTCCAGCCGTTCGACCAGATCAAAGCTGTTCTTATCAGCCGGAGAATGCACCGACACGCTGCCTTGCAGGCCCGCCGCTGGGCCCTTTGGCCCATAGGCGGGCGTAAAGCCGCAGGCCATAACAGCCAGCGGCAAAGCCAAAACCAGACGGCGGTTAAATAACAACATTGATGATACGGCCCGGAACAACGATGATTTTCTTGACGGCAGCGCCGCCCAGAAACTTCACCACAGCTTCGTCTGCCAGCGCAAGCTTTTCAACCTCGGATGCAGGCATATCAGCCGGCACGCTGATTTCCGCCCGCCGCTTGCCGTTGATCTGGATTGGCAGGATCACCGTATCGTCGATCAGCAGCGCCGGATCAGCCACAGGCCAAGGCGCGCGGGCGCAAAGCCCCTCGCCGCCCTGATACGACCAGATCGATTCGGACATATGCGGTGTCATCGGCTGCATCAGCTGCGCCATGGTGCGGATCGCCTGCTTCATCGCGGGGGTCGAGGCATTGGCTTTGGCCAGCGTATTGGTAAAGCCGTAAAGCGTGGCGATTGCCTTGTTGAAGGCAAAGCTTTCGATCGCGCGGGTGACTTCATCCACGGCTTTGGCGGTGGCCTTTGCCAGATCGGTATCGCCGACGCCCGCGTGATCTGCCGGCATGTCGCCGATACGCGAACACAGCGCCCAGACGCGCGACAGATGTTTAAAGGTCGCCTCGGCGCCCGAGGCTGTCCATTCCACATCCCGCTCGGGCGGGCTGTCAGACATCACGAACCAGCGCGCGGTATCGGCGCCAAAGGCTTCGATGATGTGCATCGGGTCAACGACGTTCTTCTTGGATTTCGACATCTTGGCCGAGGGGATGATCTCGACCGCTGTGCCATCGGCCAATTTGCCCTCGGTCACATCTTCGGGCAGGTGATAGACAGGGCGGCCCTTGGCGTCGCGGGTCTGGTAGATCTCATGCGTCACCATGCCTTGGGTGAACAACGCGTTGAAGGGTTCAATCGCCTTGGCGGGCAGGTGGCCTGTGGCATGCATCGCGCGGGCAAAGAAGCGCGAATACAGCAGGTGCAAAATCGCATGTTCGATGCCGCCGATATATTGATCAACGTTCATCCAATAGTCGGCCTCGGCCAGATCGGTGGGCGTTGTCGCATGTGGTGCGGTAAAGCGGGCGTAATACCACGAGCTGTCCATGAAGGTGTCCATGGTGTCGGTCTCGCGCCGCGCAGGGGCACCGCAGGTCGGGCAGGTGCAATTGCGCCAGGTCGGGTGACGGTCCAAGGGGTTGCCGGGAATGTCAAAGGTGACATCATAGGGCAGCTCGACCGGCAGGTTTTCTTTCTTTTCGGCCACCACGCCGCAAGCATCGCAATGGATCACCGGAATCGGGCAACCCCAGTAACGCTGACGCGAGATGCCCCAGTCGCGCAGGCGGTAGTTGGTGACACCGCGACCGACGCCACGGGCCTCGCAAGCCTCGATCGCGGCAAGGATCGCCTCTTCGCCGGTTTGCACTTCGGCGCCTGCAAAGCCGCGGATATAGTGGACGCGTTCGGATTTCATCGGAACAAAGGCTTCGGTCAGGGCTGCGGGCGCGCCTGCCTCGGCCACAAAGACCGGCTCAATCGCCAAGCCGTATTTGCTGGCGAATTCAAAGTCGCGCTGATCATGCGCGGGGCAGCCAAAGATCGCCCCCGTGCCGTAATCCATCAGCACAAAGTTGGCGATATAGACCGGCAGCTGCCAATCGTTGTCAAAGGGATGCATCACAGTGATGCCGGTATCCATGCCGATTTTCTCGGCGGTTTCCATCGCCTCGGCGGTGGTGCCGCCCTTGCGGCATTCAGCAAGGAAGGCGGCAACGGCGGGGTCGTGGCGTTCCAGATGCTTGGCAAGCGGATGATCGGGGCTGATCGCGGCAAAGCTTGCGCCCATCAGCGTGTCGGGGCGGGTGGTATAGACCTCGATCCGGTCAAAGCCTTCGGGCGCGCCATGGGTGCTAAAGGCAAATTGCAGGCCGCGCGATTTGCCGATCCAATTGGCCTGCATCAAGCGCACCTTGTCGGGCCAATTGGTCAGACCGTCCAGCGCATCCAGCAATTCGCCGGAATAATCGCTGATCTTAAAGAACCACTGCGTCAGCTCGCGACGTTCCACCGGCGCGTTCGACCGCCAGCCTTTGCCGTCGATCACCTGTTCGTTGGCCAGAACCGTCATATCAACCGGATCCCAGTTCACCACCGCGGCTTTGCGGTAGACCAGCCCAGCGGCCATCATGTCGATGAACATCGCCTGCTGCTTGCCGTAATATTCCGGGTCACAGGTGGCGAATTCGCGGCTCCAGTCAATCGACAGGCCCAGCGGCTTCATCTGGGCGCGCATGTCGGCGATATTGCCGTAGGTCCAATCCTTGGGGTGGCCGCCGCGTTCCATCGCCGCGTTCTCGGCGGGCATGCCAAAGGCGTCCCAGCCCATTGGGTGCAGCACCGAAAACCCCTGCGCGGCCTTATAGCGCGCCACCACATCGCCCATGGTATAGTTGCGCACATGGCCCATATGAATGCGCCCCGATGGATAGGGGAACATTTCCAAGACATAATACTTTGGCTTGGCCGGATCATGGCGGGCGGTAAAGACGCCGGCGTCATCCCAAGCGGTCTGCCATTTCGGTTCGATGGATTTCGGGTCGTAGCGCGACATGACAGGCCTCATAAAGCAATTGCTTGGCGCAAATACACCGCCAAGCCTGCAAAGGTCTAGTGTCGCTGGTGGATTACAGCTTGGAATCCTGAATTCGCAACTGCCGCGCCCGGGTCAGAATCGCGTCTTCGACCGCTTTCAGGGTTTCTGGCGCCACCGCACCACCGCCGCGCGTTTGCATCGACACGGTCAAAGACCGCGCATCGAGCGCCGGATCGTTCACCAGAATCGTCGCGCGGTAAGCCTTACCCCCACCCGGAGGCGTGCCGAAGCCCGTCACGATCACACCGCTAAAGGGGTCAACCGATTCGACAGGAAGGAAGTTCAGCACCTCAAGCGCCGCGCTCCAGATGTATTTATTGACGTTTACCGTCGAATTCGGGTTGTCCGACTTGCGAAACAAGTCAAAGAACGACGACTGCGTGGTGACTTCGCCCGTGGCCTTATTCACCGCAGCAGTCTGGGCGCGATTGGCCTCGCGGGTCTCAAGGCTGCTGGATGTCGGGGCTTTTCGGCTGAACAACCCGCTGCCTGCGCTGGATAATCCACCCCCGCAGGCGCCTAGGCTGACCATCAACGTCGAGGCTACTATAGTCGTGTAAAGGCGATTATACCGCATCAAGTCCCCCAAAGTCGCACAAATCCTGTCTAGCCGAGGGGGATGGCACTGCCAAGGGTTTTCAGGCCTTGCGCCGCCCTGCGCCCCGCGATCACACGCCAATCTTGGGGTTTTCGCCGAAAATCGCCAAAAGCCGACTGTGGCAAGACTGCACCAATGCCGCCACGTTTCGCCCCAAGCTGCGTGTTGAAGTTGCAATCAAGGGCCGCAGGGGTGAAATAGCGGCATACCCAATTCGGATTGATCTGGACTGGGCCGCACCTTTAGACAAACGAGGGAAACCTATGAAAAAGATTCTTCTTGCTACCACCGTTCTCGCAGCAACCACCGGCTACGCCGCTGCTGAAGTGAAAACCACTGCTTCGGTCCGTATGGGCGTTGTTTCGATGGCTGGCGCTGACGCAGCTTTCACTTCGCGCGTTCGTATCGGTTTCGCAGCTTCGGGCGAGTCGGACAACGGTCTGACCTTCGGCGCTTCGGTTCGTAACGACCAGTCGGGCGTTGGCAACACCGCAAACGGCGACTCGACCGTGTTCATCTCCGGCGCATTCGGCAAGCTCGCAATGGGCGACGTTTCCGGCGCTGCTGACGCAATCGTTGGTCAGGTTTCGGGCGTTGGCTTCACTGGTCTGGGTTCGAACAACGAAATCGGTTACCTGGGCAACACCAAAACCGCTGCTCTGTACACCTACTCGGCAGGCGCTTTGACTTTCGGTCTGGGCCTTGGTCAGACTTCGACTGCTAAGCAAGAGATGTCGGTTGCTGTTCAGTACTCGACCGACGCTTACTCGGTAGCACTTGGCTACGAAGACTCCGGCGTTGCTACCCAGACTTCGGTTTTGGGTTCGGCTTCCATGTCGGGCGTGACCGTCAAAGCTAAAGTTGCTGACCTCAGCACCGCAGCAAACAACGCTTATGCTCTGTCGGCTGACTACTCGATGTCGTCGGTTGCTATGACCGCTTTCTACACCTCGTCGTTCACCAAAGTCGGTTCGTACGGCTTGGGCGCTTCCTATGACCTCGGCGGCGGCGCAACCGTTCGCGGTGGTGTTGCGAAGACCGAAGGCTCCAAGGCTTCGTTCGACCTCGGCCTGAACATGTCGTTCTAATCCTAACGGATTATAACGAAGGAAGAGCGGGCCTTGTGCCCGCTCTTTTTTTTGCCTGCCGACCTGCTGTGGTGCAGGTCTGCTGATCGCGCGGAAGCGGCAGAGTTGCCGCCGTGCGCAACGATTGCGCCCCACTCTCCTCGCCACCTGACCTATCGGCCCCATAAAAGCTTGATCTGGCCGTTGCGCTGGCTTTTGGGCTGACTATCCAAAAATATAGCAAAATTCTCTTTGGGGGTTTCAGACCTGTCTTTGTGTGCAGGCTATTGACCCTACAAATACCTACGTTATTAATGACATAAGGGAATGAAGGCGGGATATTGTCTGTATTTCCATCAATATCAACCTAAAGTACTTAATAATCCTTAGGGTTGTATTTACTATTCCTTTTGTGTCTGCGGTGCTTATAGTCCAACGCTTAGTACGGTGATTTTCTGCCAAAGCATTTCGGGTATTTTGTCAGTTTCTTTGAATGAGGCCGATAAATACAAGAGCTGGGAGGCTGGAATGATCAACGTTGCAATCTTGGAAGACAAAACCTTCCTTTCGGATCGCTTTTCGGGTGTTTTGTCGAAATGGGATTATGTGGCGGAAACATCGGTCTTTAAATCCAGCCCAGATTTTCAACAAGCTATGCTGCAATTCTTTTACGATGTTCTGTTGGTTGATCTAGATTTCTCGGATGACTGCATGCTGGAAGTCATCCGCTTGATCGGCAAACTTCATCCGAAAACAGCCGTTATTGCGATTTCGGATAAGTCAGATCCAGAAACCGTGGTCGAATGTATCAAAGCAGGGGCCAGCGGCTATTTGTTGAAGGGCGATGCCACTTTTGGCGTGAAATCTGCGATCTCTGAAGTGTTAAATCGCGGTGCGCCGCTTAGTCCGACTGTTGCGCTGCATTTGCTGAAACGTATTACCGTTTCACCGCATTTCGACACAAAGTCCCGCGAGCGGCAGTCAGAGCTTAATCTGACAAAGCGGGAATGCGAAGTGATTGGCCTTTTGTCGAAAGGGCTTTCAACCAAAGACGTTAGTCTTGAATTGGGAATATCCGAAAAAACCGTGCCGGTTCATTTGCGCAATATTTATAAAAAGCTGGGCACCTCGAACCGGCGACAGGCGATTATCGAGGCGCGGCATTTGGGCTTGGTACATTAACCCGCCGCCAGCCAGAATGGTCGCGAAAGCCAAAGCAACAGGTGTCGTCGCTTTGGCCAGTCTTTACCACTGATCCGGGCCTTTGTCGGTATAGCGGCGCGAAAGAAAGTCGATGAAAGCGCGCACTTTTGGCTGGGTAAACCGGCCTGGCGGGTAGACGGCATAGATGCCCAGCGTTTCCACCGGCAGATTTGGGATCGCGTCTTCCACCTCGCCGCGCTTCATCGCATCGGCATAAAGGAAAGAGGGCAAATAGGCGATGCCAAGCCCCGAAACTGCGGCGTTCAGCAGGCTTTGACCATCATTAACTGTCAGCCAGCCCGCCGTGCGCACCTGCCGCTTTTCGCCGGAAGGCGCGGTAACTTTCCAAACATTGCCATTGGCCTGATTGGAATAATGCAGCAGCTTATGGTCGTTTAGATCGTCGATTTTCAGCGGACGGCCGTGCTTTTGGAAATACCCAGGCGAGGCGATCATCCGTCTGGTGGTATCGGTCAGCTTTCGGGCGCGCAGGGTGCTGTCTTCCAATTCACCGACACGAATGGCCATATCAAAGCCTTCGCTGATCAATTCGACAAAACGGTTGTTCAGCACCATGTTGACGGTGATATCGGGGTATTCCAACAGAAAGTCGCCCAAGATCGGCGAGAGCAGGTTCACGCCAAAATCAGTTGCCACTGAAATGCGCAGCAGGCCCGAAGGCGCAGATTGCATGGATGTGACCAAGGCATCTGCCTCTCCGGCATCATTCAGCACGCGGCGGGCCCGGTCGTAATAGGCCAGACCAATCTCGGTTGGGCTGACGCGCCGCGTCGTACGGTTCAAAAGCCGCGCACCAAGCCGTGCCTCGAGCGCCGAGACATGCTTTGAGACCGCAGATTTCGAAATCCCCATCTTTTTTGCCGCATCGGTAAAGCCGCCTTGGTCTACGACCATCGCAAAGGCTTCCATTTCAGTCAGTCGATCCATTGTTTTCCCCAAGCGAATAGAGTGGGCAGATGCGACCTTATTGATCCGCAAATCGGGCAAGAACGCGGCGAGCTTGCGTTCTATCAAAGGTTTTAGCGAGGATCGTTGAAGGCAGGGCAACACTCGGCTGGGATTACAGCGCGAACCTTTCGGCGGGGATGCGCAGCACCAGATTGGGGTCGATGCAGATCCCGCTCCAGACATCCCACAGGCTTTCATGGCCGACACCATAGAAATTGCCGCCGGTTTGATCCAACATATCGGTCATAATTTGAAAGTGCAGATGCGCGGCCCAACCGCCATTTTCATGCCAATCGCCCAGATCGGCGATATGCTGGCCAGGCTGCACCGGATCGCCCACTGCAAGCAGCTGTGGCAGGCTATGTGCCAGATGGCCGTAAAGACTGTAAAAGCTAACCCCCTCGGCCGCATGTTCCAAGATCAGGGTGTGGCCATAATCCAAAGGATCGGCGTTATAGGTAAGATATTTGACCACACCGGCCAAAGGCGCAAAAACCGGCGTCATCACGGGGGCAAAAATATCAATACCGGTGTGAACCGTGCGGCGTTCTGGGCTGGCAGCATCGGCGAACTGCGCGGTTTGATAGACGCTGCGCTTTTCGCCATAAGCGCCAAGGCCGTAATCGACCTTTTGCGCCGCAAACCAAGCATCAAAGCTGGGGTCAGAAAAAGCGGGCATATCTGGGCGCTGGCCCTCGGTTAGCAGGGCGGTGGTCTTGGCTTTAGCCAGATCGGGTGCAAACAACAGCGCGGGTGAGATCTTGGACAAATAGGCGCGCACCGCGGCTTCTGCTTGGGTCGCGTCCAGCCCCCGCCCCCGCCGCATCACAGCCCTGAGCAAGCCTTGGTCTACGGCCTGCAACCGCTTTGCAGTCTGTTGCGCCACACTATCGCCAGCGCAAAGCGCCTGCATCACTGCTGGCAGCTCTGCCCCTTGCGCCGCAACCTGACGCAAAGCGGCGTAAAGATCGGCCTGACCTGAAACATATGTGGCAAAACTGTCTGACATCTTCGCTCCCTTTTCTGCAACAACTCTGTCCTGATCTTACCGAATTTGGCAATCCGCCTTGTCGCAAAGCCACGAGGAGACTATCCCTTTGGGTAGGGCAGTTGTGACGAGTATTTATGCGTATCGTTTTTGTTAGATTAGCAGGGATTGGCCTGTGCCTGAGTTTGGCAGCCTGTCAGCTGGGCTCTGGCCTGTCTGGTCTGCCAAGCCTTTCGATGCTGTCCGGTCGCGCCGAGACGGTGGTTTTGGATGGTGCCATTCGCGTTGTCGCGCCGCGTGGCTATTGTATCGAGCCGCAGTCAGCGGCCGGCTCTGCGCAAACAGCGGTGGTTTTTCTGGGGCGATGCTCGGCACGATCAAAGGTCGCGGCGGCTTTGGTGACGATTTCGATCGGCGTCGAAGCCTCGGGCGGGGTGATGACGGCGGGCGGTGTCGCCCTCGCGGCGTTTTTCCAATCTGAAGAGGGTCGTGCCACCCTAAGTCGCAGTGCAAAGGCTGAAGATGTGACGCTGATTTCTGCCTCTGGCAGCGAGTCTGTGCTGTGGCTTTATCTGAATGATGCCGCCATCGGCAGCTATTGGCGGGCAATTTCGGCCATATCGGGCCGTTTGGTGACGTTATCGGCCACCGGCACAGTCGAACATCCGCTGCTGCCCGAGGATGGCCGCGCGTTGTTAGAAGCCAGCTACAGCGCCTTGCAAAAGGCCAACCGATAGACCGCCCGCGCCACATGGCGCAGAAAGATTTTAGGGACGCCCTTTGTCGGCTTGTCTTATGGATGGAGTATTAACATTTTAGCAGCGATAAAAGATTCGGTTTCGGTGTCAGGCTTGGCCTTGAAGCCGTGGTAAAAAGTAGAGGGTTCATGCGGCGCATTTTGACAAGGTTTGTCGACAGCTATCTGCATCGGCGGGTGTTGCGGCACTGGAGCTTTGCGGGCGATCAGGCAGAGACGGCTGATCTGGATGCTTTGCGCGGCTTGCGCGGCCGGGCACGCGCGCTTCGGCGCAATCTGGATCGGGTGATCCATGCCGCCGACCATCGGCTTGCGTTGCCGGTCATCGGTTCGAACATCATCCGCAAACCCCCTGGCACCGATTGGACCTGGCGGCCTGATCTTTGGAAGGGCCCGCTGCCCATTCCAGGCTTTGCCAGCGTCTCTGGTAAGTCCGAGATTTTTGACGGCGCGACGCTGTTTCACGATTGCCGCCGCTCTGAACTGACCGTGCGCCAGATCCGCAACTCGCGGGCTTCGGATATTGCGCCCTTTGGCTTTCGGATGGACGTTTTCCGCTTTGACGGCTCGTTTCTGTCGCTGGTCGTTGACCTGCCAGAAGATGCGGCGCGCGGCCTAAAGCAAAAGCATGTCATTCGCATGGATGTGATCGTCGAGATGGAAAAACCGCTGGAGATTTTCGCCAGATTGAACATCAAGCACGGTCCCAATGTCGAACAGATCGTGCGCGAACTGCCCCTGAATGAGGAAGAGGTGATGGTCGAATTTGATCTTGCCTATTCAAAGATAAATGAGCGTCGGGTCGAACGGCTATGGGTTGATCTGATCTTCGAAGGCCCCGAGATGAATCAAATCATCTTGCGGGATATCACCCTTAGCCGCCGCCCCCGCGCAGAACTGTAAAGGCCGCAGAATGGACGCTAAACTGACAAAGACAAGGATCCGCTCGGGCATTTGGGAGGGGGTGCTGACCGGCATCGCCGCCGAACCTGAGTTGGAGGTGGTGCATCTAGAGCAGGTCGTGGCCGGACTAAGCGTGACCCGCGTGCCCGAGCGTGAGGGCGATTGGCTGGTGCGGGTGCCGATCCCGATCGAGGTTTTATCAGAGGGGGTGCAGACCTTTTTGATCCGCAATCTTGCGACCGGCGAAAAGTTACAGCATTTCTCGGTGATTACGGGTGTTGCCATGGAAGACGATCTGCGGGCAGAGGTCGATCTGCTGCGGGCCGAACTTGATATGCTTAAGCGGGCCTTCCGGCGGCATTGCGTAGAGACAGCGCAGTAGGGTGACGCGGCGTTTTGGGTGACAGCCGCCGCTGCACAAGGCATCCTGCGGTGAACCCGGAGGATCCTATGCCCTATTCCCACCTGCTGGCCCCACTTGATCTTGGCCATGTCACCCTGAAAAATCGGGTGCTTATGGGGTCTATGCACACGGGGCTGGAAGAAACCGGCGATTGGAACCGTGTGGCAGAATTCTATGCCACCCGTGCGCGCGGTGGCGTCGGGCTGATGGTGACCGGCGGCATGGCGCCCAATCGTGAAGGTGGGGTGTTTCCGGGTGCGGCGGGGCTGTTTTCGGATCAAGATATTGAAAACCACCGCCTTGTCACCGACCGCGTGCATCAGGCGGGCGGGCGGATTGCGATGCAGATCCTGCATGCTGGGCGCTATGCCTATTCGAAAGACTGCGTTTCGGCCTCGGCGATAAAATCGCCAATCTCGCCCTTCGCGCCGCGCGCTTTGGATGCCGAAGGCATCGAGGCGCAGATCAGCGCCATCGTCACAGCCGCGCAGCGCGCGCAGGCCGCGGGCTATGACGGGGTCGAGGTGATGGGATCGGAAGGCTATTTTCTGAACCAATTTCTGGTGCGCCACACAAACACCCGCACCGATGATTGGGGCGGATCTTATGCCAATCGTATGCGCCTGCCGGTCGAGGTGGTGCGGCGGGTGCGGGCGGCGGTGGGGCCTAATTTCATTCTGATTTACCGCATCAGCCTGATTGATCTGGTGCCCGACGGCTCGACTTGGGACGAGGTCGTGCTGCTGGCCCGCGCGGTCGAGGCGGCGGGCGCAAGCCTTTTGAACACCGGCATCGGCTGGCACGAAGCGCGGGTGCCGACGATTGCCACCTCGGTGCCACGCGCGGCCTTTAGCTATCTGACCGCGCGGCTGCGGCCCGAGGTTTCGATCCCTGTGATCACCTCGAACCGGATCAACAGCCCTGATGTCGCCGAAGCCCTGTTGGCCGAAGGTGCGGCCGATATGGTGTCGATGGCGCGGCCGTTCTTGGCCGACCCCGACTTTGTTGCTAAAGCGGCGGCGGGGCGGGCCGATCTGATCGCGCCCTGCATCGCCTGCAATCAGGCCTGCTTGGACCATACGTTTTCGGGCAAGCTGACCTCATGCCTTGTCAATCCGCGCGCCTGCCATGAAACGGTTCTAAGCTATCCGCCCAGCTTGTCGCCAAAACGCGTGGCGGTGGTGGGGGCTGGCCCTGCGGGGATGATGGCGGCGCTGGTTGCAGCGCAGCGCGGGCATCAGGTGGTGTTGTTCGACCGCGCCAATGCCTTGGGCGGCCAGCTAAACCTTGCGCGCCGCGTGCCGGGCAAAGAAGAATTCGACGGGCTGGTTGATTGGTTTGCAGCCTCGATTTTGGCGGCAAAGATTGATCTGCGTTTGGGCGCTTTGGCAGAGGTGGAAGACCTGCACGGTTTTGACGAGGTGGTGATCGCCACCGGTGTCGTGCCGCGTGACATAGCACTTGCGGGGCAAGAGCGTGCGCTAAGCTATATCGAGGTGCTGCAAGGGGCGCCGGTGGGGCCAAGGGTGGCGGTGATTGGCGCGGGCGGTATCGGCTTTGATGTCGCCGAGTTTCTGGTCGCTGGTCCGCATCTGTTGGCCCAAGATCCAGCCGCATGGCGGCGCGAATGGGGGGTTGGTGATCCGGCGGATGTCGCGGGCGGTTTGGTGCAACCACTGCCCGAAGCGCCCCAACGCGAGGTTTGGCTGTTGCAGCGAAAGGCCGAAAAGCTTGGCCGCCATCTGGGCAAAACCACTGGCTGGATCCATCGCGCAGCCCTTGCGATGAAGGGTGTCAAGATGATCGGCGGCGTCAGCTATCTGGGCATCGAGCCGGAGGGCTTGCGGATTGCCCGCGACGGGGTCGAGCAGGTCTTGCCGGTTGATACCGTGGTGCTTTGTGCCGGTCAGATGCCCGAGCGCGGGTTGGCAGAGCGGCTGACGCTGGCGGGCATTGCGCATCATGTCATTGGCGGCGCGGATCTTGCGGCAGAGCTGGACGCCAAACGCGCCATAGACCAAGGCGCGCGTTTGGCGGCGGGGTTCTAGGCGGCCTTAGCCCAGCAAGGCCTCCATCGCCTCTTTTACAGGACCCATCGGCTTGGCGTTTGATCCCCAAGATTTGACGATATTGCCGTCTTTATCCAACAAGACCTTGTTAAAGTTCCAGCCGGGCTTGAACCCGCTCTGCGCCTTTGCCCAAGCGTAAAACGGATGAACATCGCCCTTGGCAACATGGGTGATCGTGGTCATTGGCAAAGTCAGATCATAGTTCAGCGCGCAAAAGTTCTTCACCTCAGCCTCGCTGGCAAGCTCTTGGTTGAAGTCGTTCGACGGAACCGCAAGCACCACCGCCCGCGCGCCCAGCAGATCGGACAGCGCTTGCAAATCGGCATATTGCGGCGTGTAGCCACACATCGAGGCCGTATTGACCACCAGTACCGGCTTGCCGCGCCATTGCGCGGTGTCATAGCTGCCGCCGTCGATCGACTCAAAGCTGAAGCCTGGGGCAGAGCTGGCGGCCAGAGCCGGCAAGACCCCCAAAGCGGCGGGGGCAGTCAGCAGGGACATAACCATCATGCGGCGCGAAACGACCATTGAACATCTCCTTTAAACACCTACAAACTCTACGCAGGGCGCCCGTCTTTGGATCAGTCTTGCGGCGCCGCCGCGGTCATGCTGGCACAAAAATCGCGTTTCGGTTAAAGCGGAGCTTGCGCACCTCTAGCGCCTCAACATAGCCAAGCTCGGCCATCAGCGCGCAAAATTCGGTATTATTCTCTCGGTCGATTTCAACGAAGATCCGCGGTTTGCAGCGGGCGATGGTTTGGCGCAGGCCCTCAATGACATCAATCTCCATGCCTTCGACGTCGATCTTGATAAAATCGACCTGCTGATCTGCCAGCAGTGCGTCGCCGGTCTTGATCTCGATATCGCCGGTTCCGGCCTTAAGCGTGCCTGCGCCAAGGTTCTTTTCTGGCACGGACATGCCAAAGCCGCCCGAGGCCTTACGCCCGACCCCAAGCCCAAGATGCTGGGTGTCAACGCGGTCAAGCAGGCCGTTTAGCACAAGATTGGCCACCAAAAGCGCGTAGGCTGCGACATTTGGCTCTACGACAATGGATTTCGATGCCCCCAGACTCAGCAAGGCAAACAGCGTGTGATTGCCAATATTGGTGCCCAAATCGCAAAACACATCACCTGGTTTCAGATAGGCGCGGATCGCCTCAAGCTCGTCTGGCTCGTAATATTTGCCACGGCGATGCTTGCGCTGGATACGGTCCTCGGGGTTGGAAAAGGCAAAGATCACCTCGTGATCGGGGAGGCTGACCTGACGCGTTTCCACGCCTTCGGGCAGTGCAAAGCTGGCGGGATCGCTGATCCATTTCTGCACATGCGGGGCGATGCGAGAGCGGGTTTTGCTGCTCGGTTTTTTCATGAAAGATCCGATCTACTGGTAAAACGCCACGGGAAAACGAGTTTGGTCAAAGGCAGTTAGTTGCGAATGGTATCGCCGCGCTGCAAGGTTGGTGACAGCTCGACAACCTCGCCGCCGATCACCTCGCCTTGTGCCTTGCCTGCAATGATGGCTGCGGCACGGCGGCCTATTTCGTGGCGACAGGCATCCATCGTGGCCAGTTTGCGCGGCAAACCATCCAGCAATTCGACGCCGTTGAACCCCGCAAGACCGATTTGGCCGGGCACATCAATGCCCTTATGCAGGCAGTACAAAAGTCCACCAGCGCCAATCATATCATTGGAATAATACAAAAAATCCACCTGTGGGCTGCGGGTTAGCACCGCTTCGGTCATCTCGCGCCCTTTCAGCAGAGCCGAGCCGCCCGAGTAAAACTCGCGATCGACCAACGTCAGACCGGCCTTTGCCAAAGCCTCTTCAAAGCCCTCCAGCCGTTTGCGAGCGCGGTGATCATAGGGCATCATCGTGCCAAGGAAGGCGATGTTGCGATAGCCCGCGGCGATAATCGCTTCGGCCATTTTGCGGCCCGCGCGGCGATGCGAAATGCCAACGGCGGAATCTACGGGCGTGCCGTCGATATCCATGATCTCGACAATCGGAATGCCGGCCTGCGCCATCATCGCGCGTGCGGCTTCGGTATGTTCCAGCCCCGCGATAATCACGCCCGATGGCCGCCAGGACAGCATCTCGTAAAGCACGGATTCTTCGCGGTCTGGCGAGTAATTGGTAATGCCGACAACGGGTTGCAGGCCAGTATCTTCCAGCGTGTCCGAAATGCCGGTCATCACCTCGGGAAAGACCATATTCGACATCGAGGGGATGATCACCGCCACAAGATTTACCCGCTGACTGGCCAGCGCTCCTGCGATTTTGTTGGGCACATAGCCCAGCCGCCGCGCCGCTTCCAACACACGTTCGCGGGTGCTTTCCGAGACATCGCCGCGGTTGCGCAGCACGCGGCTGACAGTCATTTCGCTGACCCCCGAGGCCTCGGAGACATCGCGAAGGGTCAAGGTGCGGCGGGGATCGGAAATCGGTGGGATGCTCACGTTGTCTGGGCCTATCTGTTCTGGCGTGCGCTAGTGTTACCGCTAAAAGAGCGCTTGTCCAAGCCTACAATATCAGCTATGTTAGCGGTAACGGTCTTAAGGCCGACGATATCCTGCGCGTCCTGCAAGCTCTCAACCCAGACGCGACGGACCTTAGGGGGAGTGGTGGGCCAAAAATTCACTCCCCCTTACCTTTCCAAAATCACCTCAACAGCCTGTTGCATCTTTGCGGTTTTTTCCGCAAATAGAGCAGAGTGGCTCCGTGGCTCAACTGGATAGAGCAGTCCCCTCCTAAGGGACAGGTTGCAGGTTCGAATCCCGCCGGAGTCACCAAAATTACTAAATAAAATCAATATCTTAAAGATACACGTTTTCCAGAAAGCGCAGTTTTTTCGCCGTTTTGCCTGTGTGCAAATCCTTTACAAATTTCACACAGAACTCCGAGCATACCGGACCATCAAGCAGCGAAGCATCTGACGGTATGAGGGGGTTTCCAGAAAAGATTGATTTGAAGGGGGATGGGCGCATTAATCTCTGGCAACGAGAGGGCCCTAAGACCCCGAAGCGGCTCATTCAAGACGATCCATGTCGCGCGCGCTTGGCCGCGATTTTTTCCTTGTTCTTTTCTGCGCGTGCAGCTTTTTCTTGGTTTCCAAACTGGACAAGCAAAGGGCTTGGCCGCAGTTCGGGCTCTGGGCCTTCGGGCTTGGTAAAATACCAAGAGCGATAGCGGTTGTAAGTCTCATCCACCGTTAAATCCGTGATTTTCAGATCGACGCCAAGCTGATCTGCCAAGTTGTGAACGGCCCAAACAACCAAGGGCCAAGCCTCTGGATCGTAGTCGTCCCCCGCCATCACGCCACCCGGCTTTAATTTAGCGTACCAATTCAGCAAGGTTTGACCGCCTTCTTCGCCGGTGTGGGCATAGCCGTCTGCATAGATGAAATCGAAAAACTGATCGGGAAATAGATCCAGCGCTTGATCGAACGTCATCCGCAAAAGGTGAAAGTTGCGGTTAAGGCCGACGCTGCGCAGGGCCTTTTTATATTCAACAACGGTATGTCCATCGCCGTAAATATCGACGCCGTAAAAGCGTTTGAACTTGCCAGAACGCATCATGCGCGCCGAAAACGAGCCACCCGCAACGCCAAGTTCGATGCCGATGTGTCGATTGCCGGGAAGGCTGTCAATCACGTTCCAACGATAGCTGCCCGCCACAGTTTCAACTTTGATCTGCGGCATCTCTCGTTTGGCGATTGCCCGCAATTCTTCGGTCGTCATCGTCATCTCCTCTGGGATACACCGCCCATCAATCGCCCGCATAAGGCAGGCAGGATCGTCGGAATTTTGACATGGATCAAGGGGGACACTGCATATTCACGCGGCAGAGGTAGGTTTTTCAGAGGCTCTGGCGCGCCTGTCTGCGGTTGTCGTGCTGGCAAGGTTCAGCCACGGTAAAGTGGCAAGCGGGGCATTGCAAACCGCACAAAGCCTGCGGGGCAGATCTTAGGGCCTAGCCATCATGTGCCGCGTAAAAAATCGGCCAGCAAGGTGTTGAAAAGTTTCGGCTTTTCTAGATGCACGTTATGGGCGCAATTTGGCACCACCGCTAGGTCGGCGTCTGCGATGCCGCGCCAAAGTGCTTCGGGTTGCGACCAATCATAAGAGCGATCTTGGCTGCCCCATAAAACCAGCGTCCGCGCAGTGATATCGGCAAGGCTGCTGCGGCCATCCCAGCCTTCCCAAGCTGTCAAGCTGGCCAAAGCTGCTTGCAGGCATGCCTGTTGGCCAAGCCTGTCGCAAAGGGCAAAGCCTGCGGCTTTCTCGCCCTCTAAGAACCAAGTCGCGGCAATGCGTCGGGCGGTGGTTGCCAGACCTTGCTCGGTGATCCTTGCACGCGATTGCGCGATGGTCTCGAACCGGCCGGGTAGAACCCCCTGCGGGCCGGTGCCGTAAAGGATCAGACTGCGCAGACGCGCGGGCGCCATCACGGCCATGGACTGCACAATCATCCCGCCCATCGAATGCCCCAGCAGATCAAACTGGTCGATTTGCAGGTGATCAAGCAGATCCAGCACCAGCTGCGCATGGCCCTGAATGCTGTCGGGGGCGGTCAGATCGGCGCTGGCGCCAAAGCCTGCAAGATCGGGGCAGATCACATCATAATCGCGGCTGAAGGCCTCAATCTGGGCCGCCCAAATCGCGCTGCCGGCCAGATAGCCATGCACCAAAACCAATGTCGGGCCTTGGCCTTTGCGTTGATATGCCAGCAACTGACGCCCCCCTAGCCCGAGATCGCCGGCGCGCGCAGATCAAACACCTCATCTGGAAAGAACTTCGCCAGCCGAATATCGGCAGAGCGGGCGTGGCCCTCCATTCCCTCCAGCCGCGAAATGCGCGCGGTGGCTTCGGCCAAGGGGCGGGCGGCGGCGCGGGTGGCGCGCTGCCATGTCACTGTTTTCATGAACTTATGCACCGAAAGCCCGCCGGTGTAGCGCGCAGCCCCCGAGGTGGGCAGCACATGGTTCGGGCCAGAGGTTTTGTCGCCAAAGGCCACCGTGGTTTCTTCGCCCAAAAACAGCGACCCATAGGCGCGCAGCCGGTTCAGCCACCACTCCAGATCGGCCGCCTGCACATGCAAATGTTCGGGGGCGACTTGGTCGGCGACTTGCGCCATCTCTTCGGGGCCATCGCAGAGGATCACCTCGGCAAGCTCGGTCCAAGCCGCCTGCGCGCTGTCACGGTTCAGCGCCGGCAGTGTGGCGATCAGGCGCGGCACCAGATCCAGCACCGCGCTTGCAAGCCCGCGGTCCGAGGTGACAAGCCAGACCGGCGAGTTATAGCCATGCTCGGCCTGTCCGACCAGATCGGCGGCGACCATGGCGGCATCGGCAGTTGCATCGGCAATCACCATGCTGTCGGTTGGGCCCGCAAACATGTCGATACCGACTTGGCCGTAGAGAATGCGCTTGGCTTCGGCGACATATTGGTTGCCGGGGCCGACGAGGATATCGGCTTTGGGCAGGCCAAACAGGC